>Ga0335073_10001492_pt1 | contig 31319 bp, 29 predicted proteins | sample Lox_Sample_22_FD_207093 | JGI IMG/M metagenome (GOLD analysis project Ga0335073, IMG submission 207093) | Soil microbial communities from Loxahatchee National Wildlife Refuge, Florida, United States - Lox_Sample_2.2 | ecosystem: Environmental > Terrestrial > Soil > Wetlands | place: USA... | reverse complement strand
GATCGTCTTGTTCCACTCTCCACCGCTTCTCCCGCCGACAAAAAGTCCGGCCTGTTCTGTAAAGCCGTTTCGCTCAGCGGCAGTTATCCCGATTACGTCAACGATTCTTTGCGCCCGTCGCTTGCCTCCGAAGACGCAGTCGTCGGCCTCTGCCTGGTGTCGAACGAAAAGCGCCTGTTCTATGCGCCCAATCTTCCCGGCGTCGGCGAAGGCTGGCACCGTCACGTCGAAGAAAGCGATCTGGCCATTCTCGACGGCACCTTCTGGAAAGACGACGAACTCAACTCCATCCACAAAGGCGGCAAATCCGCGCGCCAAATGGGTCATCTGCCGCTCTGGGGCGATCGCGGCTTGCTCCGTACCACTTTTCGTCCATCGAAAACCAAGCGCGTCCTCATTCACATCAACAACACCAATCCGGTGTTGAACGAGCAGAGCGAAGAAAGCCGATTCGTTCGCCAAGCCAACTGGGAAATCGCCTATGATGGAATGGAATTTTCCCTCTAACTGATATGGCCACGCCGCAATCGATTTACGACGCGCCGCTGCTTTCCGAAGCGGACTTCATCGCCGGCTTTCACGCCATCGGCGAAGAGCGCTATCACCACCAGCATCCGTTCCACTCACTCATGCATGAAGGAAAACTCACGCGCGGCCAACTCCAAGCCTGGGCTTTGAACCGCTACTACTACCAAAGCCGCATTCCGATCAAAGACGCCGCGATCTTGGCGCGCAGCGAAGATCCCGAATTTCGGCTCGCGTGGCGCAAACGCATCCTCGATCACGACGGCGACGGCACGAAACCTGGCGGCATTGAGAAATGGCTAAAACTCGTTGAAGCGACGGGACTTACACGAGAACAAGCGATTCGCGGCGAAGGCATCCTACCCGCCACACGTTACGCCGTACAAGCCTACGTAGATTTCGTTTCCACGCATTCCCATCTCGAAGCGGTCGCCTCTTCGTTGACCGAGATGTTCTCTAAACGGCTGATAACACTGAGGATGGACCGGTTGCGCCAGCATTACCCCTGGCTGGCGGACGGCCTCGACTACTTTACTGGCCGTCTGACACAAGCTCCCGAAGACGCGGCGTTCGCATTTAACCATGTGGTTAAATACGCCCGCACCCGGGCAGAGCAAGACGCCGCCCACGCCGCCCTCCGCGCCAAATGCGACATCCTCTGGGCCCAACTCGACGCGCTCTACTTCGCCTACGTGCAACCGGGTTGGCCCCCACCCGGAGCATTCATTCCGAGAGATTCAGAAAAATGATTTTGCTGGACTGCACCGCGGTACAACTTGGCTCAGTACCCGTAGTGGCGCAGCATGCTGCGCCACTACGAAGCACGTTCGGATGCTGCAAGGCTCAATTCTGTAAGGAGTCCCTGAAGCAATGCCCGCTAATTTGACCAGCAAACCCCGCCTCGCAGCGGGCGTGCGCCTCAGCGAAAATCAGGGCCAACGCGTGCTGCTCATGCCGGAACGCGCGCTGCGCCTCAATGGCCCCAGCCTCGAAATTGTGCAACGCTGCGACGGCCAGCACACCGTCGAGCAAATCATCGGCGAACTGCAGCAGAACTACTCCAAAGCCGACCCACACAAAGTCGAGTCGGACGTCCTCAGCTATCTCGCGCTCCTCGAAAAAGAGCGCGCGCTGGAGTTTGCGCCGTAACCCGATTGCGCGGTTCGGAACAAGCTCGCTAGAATTTTGGAGAAGCCTATGAGCGAAAGATTCCGTCGCGTCACAATTCTCGCGCTAGCAACGCTGGCCTTGTGCACGGCCACATATGGCCAGGCAAACGCTGCGGCCGGCGAATCGAAAGGAAATCCCGTGTCCATTCACGCTACCGGCTCGTTTGACGTAAAACTCACACCGCAAACTTCTGGCGACGCCGGTGCAGACCCGGACCTCGGCCGCATGACGATTGACAAGCAATTCCATGGCTCTCTGGAGGGCACCAGCAAGGGACAGATGCTCACGGCCGGATCGCCGGTCAAAGGTTCGGCTGGCTACGTAGCCATCGAGAAGGTCACTGGCACGCTAAACGGGCGACGCGGCACGTTCGTGCTGCAACACAACGCGACCATCACCCGCGGCGTACCCGAGCTGAATATCATTGTTGTACCGGATTCGGGCACCGATCAATTAGTCGGCCTTTCCGGCAAGATGAACATCATCATCGCGGACGGAAAACACTCCTACGACTTCGAATACACTCTGCCGGCAACGCAATAGTCCTTGGCTTCACCGAACCCCAATCCGCTGGCACTGATCGCCGAGCTCACGCATCGGTGCCCGCTGCATTGCGTTTATTGCTCGAATCCGCTCGAACTGCGGGCGCGCGCGGCGGAACTTTCCACCGATGATTGGACGCGCGTATTTCGTGAGGCGGCTGCCCTTGGCATCTTGCAAATGGATTTCACTGGCGGCGAGCCGCTGACGCGCCCCGACATCCTTGATTTGATTCGCGCGGCGCGCTCGGCTGGTCTCTACGTCAACCTTATTACGTCCGGCCTGCCGCTCGACGAAGCAAAACTTGCCGCGCTCGTCGAAGCGGGCCTGGACCATTTCCAACTTAGCTTCCAGGGCGCGCGCGAAGAAATTGCTCAGGAAATTTCCGGCACCAAAGCGCATCCGCAAAAACTGCGCGTCCTGGAATGGCTCAAACGCCATCGTCTCGCGGTCACATTAAACTTTGTGATTCATCGCCGCAACATCGAGCAGCTTCCCGAAATGCTGGCGCTCGCCGAATCTTCCTCCGCAACACGAGTGGAATTTGCGAACGTGCAGTACTACGGCTGGGCTTTCGCGAATCGCGATGCGCTGCTGCCGACGCGCGAGCAACTTACTGACTCCATCGAGTTTCTGAAAGCCGCGCAGCAGCGGCTCGAAGGAAAAATTCGCATCGAGTATGTCGTTCCGGACTACTACGCGAAGTATCCCAAACCGTGCATGGGTGGCTGGGGCCGCAAGCTCATGCTCATTGCTCCCAATGGCGATGCGCTGCCCTGCCACGCCGCTCGCGTCATTCCCGGCTTGTCTTTTGAAAACGTAAAGCCGCGCAGCTTGCGCGAAATATGGGAATCGTCTGACGCGTTTCAGAAATTTCGCGGTGAATCGTGGATGCAGGAGCCTTGCCGCTCCTGCGACCGCCGAGCGCAAGACTTCGCAGGCTGCCGCTGCCAGGCCCTGCTCCTCGCCGGTGATGCCGCCGCCACCGATCCGGTTTGCCAGCTTTCGCCGCAACGGCAAAAAGTTGACGCGATTTTGACAGCCATCAACAATACCGCGGAGGCTTCCGAAAAAGTGGCACAGGCTTCGGCCTGTGCTCCGACGAGCTCCACCTTCTCTAACGCTGTCGAACAAGGAGGGGCCGAGCATCCATCCGAAGCCAGCGACGCAAACCCAAGCATCGCCAAACCCGCCTGGCTTTACCGCCCCAATCCAGCCTAAGCCGCTGGCGAAACCGCAGGTTGTTTCGGCAAACGCAGGACGACCAGAAAAATAAAAACTAAGCTACCCAGAAAACAAAGGGTTCCAAACACCGCCAGTGTATAGGGCGCGCCAATCTTTTTTGCCACGCCACCGGCGAGCAACGACCCAATCGGCTGAATGCCCATAAACATCGTCGCGTACACGGCCATGATCCGGCCACGCAAATGATCCGGCACGCGGTTCTGCAGCGTGGTATTCGTCGCCGCCATCTGCACCGTCGCACAGAATCCTGCGATCAACAGCATGACCATGGAAAGCGAGAAGATCCTGGACTCCGAAAAAATGACCAGGCACACGGCGAAAACCGTCGACGTCGCGGCAATCCACCGCGCTAAGCCCTTGTAGCTGGTGCGCGCGGCAAAGTGCAGAGCGCCGATCACCGCGCCGACTCCTGCCGTGGCCATCAACAAGCCAAAACCACGCGCGCCGCGATGCAACACGTCACTCGCAAAAATGGGCAAAAATACGGAATACTGCAGGCCAAGCAGACTCAACAGGCTCAACAGCAAAAGCGCCGAGCGAATCGGCAAATCGCTCATGGCGAAACGGAATCCCTGCAGAAAACTTTCGAACGGAGAGCCCGTTTCCTTCTTCAATTCACGTTTCGCAATGCGCATCGCGAGCAGGGCGCCAATCACCGCCAGAAAACTCAGCCCATTCAGAAAGAAGCACCACGCCGGGCCCTTCCAGGCCAGCGCAAAACCGGCAATCGCTGGACCCACTACGCGGGCCCCGTTGAAAATCGAAGAGTTCAGCGCAATCGCGTTCGGCAAATCCTCCTTGATCACCATCTCGACGAGAAACGCTTGCCGGATCGGCACATCAAACGCGTTCACCACACCAACCAAAAACGCGACCACAATCAGTTCCCACACGGTGATGATATTCGCAAACGTCAGCGCCGCCAGAAGGAAGGCCAGAATCATGGAAACGGTTTGCGTCCAGATCACGCCAAGATGCCGGTTGTAGCGATCGCCGAGGTAGCCGCCCAGAGCGGCGAGAAACAAAATCGGCACTTGGTTCGCGAACCCGAACACGCCGAGCAGCGCCGCCGAGTTGGTCATCTTGTAGACGAGCCACAGCTGCGCGGTAGTCTGCATCCACGTGCCAATTAGCGAAGTGAGTTGCCCGCCGATGAATAATTGAAAGTTGCGATGCTGAAGCGCGCGAAACCGGGCAGACCTGGCGGGAATGGCGGGCTCCTGTTCGTTCGATGCGCAGAATCGCGCCCCGTCACGATGCCGCGAGCCGAGCGGGTTGTCAACGCGGTGTAGAGCAGAAGTTGAGGAGCTAAGGGAAGTAGAGGAGGTGACGGAGGTAGAGGAAAAGGATCGAGAAACGCGGTTCTATCGAGCGGCTGTTCGAATGTAAGATGCGTTATGGGAGGCGCAGATGTCTCGATGGCGATTACAGGACGCGAAAGCGCGCTTTAGCCAACTTCTCCGGGCCCTTTCCATGGAAGAATGAAAAAGCTGCGCGACGAAAAACGTCTTACTTGGAAGGAGCTACTCCTCGCAGAAGGACCACGCTTCGAAGCTCCCGAGTTGCGCCGCGGCACCACTAAGTCTCGTAGGCCTCAAGTGCCGAATTGACTTGCTGTGTGCTCGACGGCAATGCTAGAGGGCCACGTCTCGGTCCCTGCTCCGCGCAAAATACAATCTGTGCTTGCTCGCTTATTCCTTCGGCGGGTCGGGTGCTCCGCCGATGTGCATGTGGCTCAGGTCGTGCAGCATGGATCTATCTTCGTCGCTCATGCCTTCGGTGAACTTGGGATCGTTGAGGCGCTGATTGCGCGCAGACTCCGGCATGTTCTGCAAAATTTCCAGACGATGCTGGATGGCCTGGCGCCGATCCTGCGGCATCTGCCTCCAGGCCGGCAGGATATCCTGGCGAACGTGCTGTTGCTGTTCCGGAGAAAGGTGCTGCCAATTGTATTCTTTCGTTTCGAGATCGGCCTTCTGCTGCGGCGTCATACGATCCCAGCGGTTGAACTGTTCGCGTATGCGCTGCTGCTTTTCTGGAGGCAAATTGCGAAACGCGGGGCTGTTCTGGAAGAATCGCTCGCGCTGTTCCGGCGTAGCCTGACGCATGCGCTGCACCCAGGGCCGCGCGGCACCGACGCCCAATTGCTGGCGAGGAGTAAGGTTGCGATTGGCCTGACGCTCCGCTTGGCGTTCGGCGCGCTGCTGTTGCGCCGCGCGCGACTGTCCGACCGGCGGACGATTCGGATTGCCCTTCGGCGGACTTACGCGCGGCGCCGGTGGACGGTTCTTCTGCGCCACAACCGGCAGAGACACGCCCCCGCACAGCATCAGGGCAAGCGTCCAGCGTGCGAGTTGTGAGCGCCGTTTCATTTCCTTACATCGTGTTCGTCTGCGTTCCCGGGTTATCCGTCTGGTCCGCTTGCACTGGCTGCGGCAAGTCCTTCAACGGCTCAAAGTTTGAGATCACGTCCTGATCATCGAACGATTGCATCTCTTGCATCATCTCGTCGTCGGCTACTTTGGGATTGTCAAACAGCGGCTTCGGTCCTTCGAACCCAATCCAGATAATGGCGGCCAGCAACGCGGTGGCGGCAAACGCCACGCGGGGCGACGGCGCCAGCCAGGCCCACCAACTCTGCTTCTTCGGCTCCGCCGCGACGCGCGCGCGCACGCGCACATCAAACGCGGCCGACGGCTGAATCTCCGGCAATTCATCAAGAAAGCCCGAGACCATGCGAAACTCATTCACGCGCAACTGGCACGCCGAGCACGCGGCGAGATGCTTTTCCATCTCCAGCCGTTCGCTTTCTTTCAAGCGCCCGTCGACGTAGCCCAGAAGCTTTCCTTCCATTCGCGTACAACTCATAACTTCCTTCCTTCCCTACCCGGTTCTGGTTCCTGCGCTACTCAGGATGGCAACCACCGGACCCGAAACCGGCGGCTACTTTCCTGCTCTCGCTACGAGCGGCGCCAACTCCACTCGCAGCGTTTCGTACGCCCGGAACAGCAGCGATTTCAGCGCGCTTTCCGAGCATTCCAAAATCCTGGCGATATCGCCATAATCCAGTTCCTGATACTTATGCAGCAGCACCGCAGCGCGCTGTTTCGACGGCAACTTGTCGATCGCGTGCCGGATCATGTTTTTCCGCGCTTCTTCAACGAGGTGCTGTTCGATATTCGGATTCTTTTCCGCAACATCCAGCACCTTCTCGTCGCCGTCTTCCGCATCCACCGTCACCGGCGCGTCCAGCGAAACTTCCATGCGCTGGTGGCGATGGTCGCGTACCGAATTCAGCGCCAGGTTCGTGGCAATGCGGAACAGCCACGTCGTAAACTTGGCGCTCGGCACATAATCCTGCCGCGCCCGGTACACGCGCAGAAACACTTCCTGCGCCAAGTCCTCCGCCTCTTCCCGCACGCGCACCATGCGATAGAGGAAGTTCACGAGTGGTGTCCGGTAGCGCTGGAGGAGAAGTTCGAACGACTGCTCGTCGCCCGCCTTCACGTCCAGCATCAGTTGGACGTCCGACCTGGCCATAGCCGCCACATTGTATACAACCCAAACGGGCTCTTAAAGTTGCAAGTAGGAGTGTAAAAAGGGGCGAAGGTACGGCAAAACTACACGACCTCAGAGGTGAAATAAGTACTGTAAAATCAGTACGCTAGCGACGCCGGCAAAAACGAGCAGCGCCATGCGCCAATTCGGCTCGCGATTTACTTCGGGCAATAAGTCGGTGGCGGCAACGTACACGGTCACTCCTCCCGAAATAGGCAAAGCATATTTCAGTTGGCTTTGCAACGCGCTGGTCAGCAAAACGCCGAGCAGCGTCGCTGCTCCTAATAACCCGGCGGCCAGAATTGCGTTGCGCTTACTTTGGCCGCTGGCCAGCACCACGGAAGCCACCGTGAATCCTTCCGGCAGTTTGTGGAGAAAGACCGCGACGAAGATCATCACACCGAGCCAGGTGGAAACCAGGAAGCCAGCAGCGATGGCGACGCCGTCGAAAAAGGTGTGAATCACGAGGCCGAGCAAGACGGTCCGACTGACGTAGCGGCGCCAGCCCTGATGGCGGGCCTCGTGTTCGAGGTCGTGACGATGCTCGGGGTGATGATGTTCCGGTGGCTGCGTGTGTTCGGGATGCGGTGCTGTTCCCGCGACGGATTTTTCTAACGGACCCAGGTGTGTCTCTTCGCCGAAATGAAAATGAGGAGCGATAGTGTGCTCGAAGAGGTGCACGAGGAAATAGCCGAGCACGACAAAAACGAGCGCGGTGTTGCCGGCGAGTCGAATCGATTCCGGAATTACGTCGAGGAAGGCAACGGCCAGCATGTAGCCGGCGCCCAGCGCCAAAAAATATTGGAGAAAGATCCGGGGCCAATCGCGGCGCACGACGAAGTAGCCGCCAATTAGGTTTGCTGCGGCGGCCACCAAGCCGAGCACGGCCGCCAGTCCCGTCCGATATGCGAGATCGCTTTCCATTGCCCGTGGCACAGACTTCAGTCTGTGCAGATCGTTGCCTCACCGCAGAGCTTTGTTCCTCGCAAAGTGGCTGGGACTTTTCTCAACTACTTCCAGTCAGGTCCGCCTGGCACGGTCTCTTCGCTCTATCATTTCGTTTCGCCTCTTCTCTCCGTGCCTCTGCGCCTGTGTGGCCCATCATCCGCTGTGCCGGAACAAAATCACATCGCCTTCCTGCACGATGTACTCTTTCCCTTCCAGCCGCACTTGCGCTTTTTCCTTTGCCGCCGCAATCGACCCCGCCGCCAACAAGTCGCTCCACTTCACGACTTCGGCGCGGATAAATCCCTTTTCAATATCGCTGTGAATCGCTCCCGCCGCTTTCTGCGCGTTCGAACCTTTGCGAATCGTCCACGCCCGCACTTCCGGCTCGCCCGCCGTAAAAAACTGAATCAGGCCCATCAAATCATACGTGGCGCGGATCAACCGGTTCAGGCCCGGCTCTTTCAACCCGTACGATGCGAGCAGCTCCGCCGCCTCGGTTTCTTCCATTTCCGCCAGTTCGGCTTCCAGACGCCCGCAGACCGCTACGACCGCCGCGTTCGGCCGTCCCTGGAGAGCGCCTAGCTTGTGCCGCTCCACCGCCGTGTCCAGCTTGTCGGCTTCTTCATCGCCCAAATTCAAGACGTACAACACCGGCCGGGCTGAGAGAAACAAAAATCCGCCGATCGGTTTTTTCTCTTCGGCCGTCAATTCCAATTCGCGCAGCGGCTTCTCTGCTTCGAGGTGCGCCTTGCACTTATCCAGAACGTTTTTCTCCAGCAGCAGCACCGGGTCGTTTTTCTTCTTCAAATCTTTTTCGAGCCGCTCCAGGCGACGCGTAATCTGATCGTGGTCGGACAAAATCAATTCCAACTCCAGATTCGTCGCATCGCGCAATGGGTCAATGCTGCCTGCGGCGTGCGGCACGCTCGGATCGCCAAAGACGCGTATGACATGCATGATGGCGTCCACTTCTCGGAGGGAGGCGAGCGAGTCGCGGACCCGTTCTTTCTGCATGCCGCCCAAGTCCACATATTGCACGGTCGCGTAGGTGATTTTTTTCGGGCTATACAGCTTGGCTAGCTCCACCAGCCGCGGCTCCGGCACTTTCGCCACGCCCACGTGCGTCGTCGACGCTCCCGCTTTTCCCTCGACGCTCGCCTTCGTCAAGATCCGAAACAGCGTCGTCTTTCCCACCTGCGGCAATCCAATAATCCCCGTCTGCAAGCCTCACCCTTCCTCTGGCGCCTCAAATTGCCAAATCGAAACTCACCATCCTAGCACACGCAGCCATGGTCATTTCCCTTGGTTCACGACTGCATGATTTTCCCGCATAATGCTGAACTCCTGTATGGACATCACCCTCCTCGACTTGTGCGCTTATCTCGGCCTGATCGCCGTTGGCGCTGTCACCCTTAACATGCTGCTAGGCACGCTGATGGTCTTCCGCTACAGCCCGGTCCGTTCCTGGCCGCATCGCCGCTTCAACTACTTCCGCCTCCACAACTGGACCGGTTACCTCGCGCTCTTCTTCGCCACCGTCCACCCGATCATTCTCCTTTTCAACAAATCCCCGCACTTTCGCATCGTGGATCTTATCTATCCGGTCCACTCCCCGCAGCAGCCGCTCGAAAACACGCTCGGCGCTATCGCGCTCTACGTCGTCGCGATTCTCATCGGCACTTCGTGTCTACGCATCCAGCTTGGCCGCCACCTCTGGAAAGCCTTCCACTTCTCCGTGTATGTCGGCGCCATCGCTCTCTTCTGGCACTCGCTCTTCACCGATCCCGACCTCAAAGGCGCCCCTATCGATTGGCTCGATGGCGGCAAAGTCTTCGTAGAAGCCTGCACCGTCGTCATTGTCATTTCTTCCCTGCTCCGCTGGCGCCATGCCCGCCAAAAAGCCGCCGCGGCCAGCCAGCCCTCGCGCCAGCATGCGTCGGCAGACTAGGCGTTGCTGCGAAGATCGCCGGGCCGACGGGGCTCCAGATAAAAAAATGGCCTGGCCAAGCATCCGTCGGCTCAAACCATGAATCTTTCTCAACGTCTTATTCGTATATTAGGGCAGGGCCCCCATCCAATCCCGGGTCGCGGTTCGGAGAGCTGCGCTTTGTAGCCATGCAAGTCCTGCTGGACGCACTGTGGACGATGCTGCGGCTGGCGATTTTGTTTGCCGCCGCGATCTACCTCATGATGCAGGTCCGCAGACCCTCCAAATGGCTCGGTCGCCCTTTTGTCTGGCTGATGAACACCTCCCATTCCCGGCTCACCGACTGGGGCCTGCAACACACGCAAATCGACAAGAACTTCACGATTCTCGACGTCGGCTGCGGCGGCGGCCGTACCATCCAAAAGCTCGCCATACACGCCCCCGCCGGCAAAATTTACGGCGTCGACTACGCTGAAGGCAGCGTGGCCATGTCTCGCCAGAAAAACGCCGATTCGATTCAGGCTGGTCGGGTCAAAATCAAGCAAGCCTCCGTCTCGCAGCTTCCGTTCGCCGACAACAAATTCGACCTCGCCACCGCCATCGAAACCCAATACTACTGGCCCGACCTTCCCAATGACATGCAAGAGATCCTGCGCGTTCTCAAACCCGGCGGGACGCTGCTGGTCATCGCCGAAGTGTACAGGAACGGCGCGGGCAACAACGTTCTCGGTCCCGTGATGAAATTGCTCGGCTCGCATAACCTCAGCGCGGACGAGCAGCGCGCGCTCTTCGCGCAAGCCGGCTACGCCGACGTGCAAATCTTCGAGCACAAAAAAGGCTGGCTCTGCGCCTCCGGCAGAAAGCCTCCGCAGCCGCAGGCCGCGATGTAGTGGCGGGTCTTTAGACCCGTTCTTTCCGCGCGGCGAATCACCTCGGGCGCCGACAGGGATCCAATCACTCTTTGCTTTTTGTTCGCTTTCGCGTAAGCTATTTCGCCATGGCCGACGCCCTGCTCCAACTTCCGTTCGATCTCGCCGCTGCCGTCAAACACGTCTGCACCGGCGACGAATGCTTGCGGCTGCTCGTCGCAGAGACTGTCCCTTTCGAATTGAAAGACGACGGGATCGAATCGCCCTACGAAGCCCTCCTCGAAGCCATCACCCATCAGTCCATTTCCGGGAAAGCCGCCGCCACCATTTTCGCCCGCATCAAAGCGCTCGGTTCGAACGGTAGAGTTCCCACGCCCCAGGAAATTCTGAAGGCGCGCAAGCCCGTGCTCCGCAAAGCTGGTCTGTCGACTGCGAAAATTCTTGCCGTCAAGGATCTCGCGAAAAAGACGATCGAAGGCGTAGTTCCCTCATTGGAAGCGGCGCGCGAAATTCCCGACGAAGAACTCGTCAAGCGCCTGACGTCCGTCCGCGGCATCGGCGCCTGGACCGTGGAAATGTTTTTGATCTTTCGCCTGGGCCGGCCGGACGTTTTACCTATCCACGACCTTGGGGTGAAAAAAGGATGGTCTATCACCTACGGCAAGAAACATATGCCCACCCCCAAACAACTCCTCGCTTTCGGCGAACGCTGGCGCCCGTATCGCACGGTCGCCAGTTGGTACATGTGGCGCGCCTGCCATAAAGCCGGCCACGCCGGCATGCGCAAAATCCGTCCCGCCAAGACCAAGGCTCGCAAGCGAACCACCTCCGGCTGATCTAGGCCGTGACTCCAGACGGCGCCCGCGGCTCCCGCCATAGTGCCGCTCCAGCAATCAAAAACCACAGCGCCTCGCCCACAATGACGAGGGCAAATCCATGCGTCTCCGGACGCAAGATTCCTGCCAGCACGCCGCCTACGGTAACCACTCCAAGCAGTCCGCCGTACAAAGCAACGCCGAGTCCCATCTGCTTGTTCTTCACCATCGCCAACGACCATACGAGAATCGCCACGCCTGCAGCGACCACGTACACGCGCACAAAGGCGCTGTCTACGATCCCGTTGTATCGCATGATCGTTTGCCACACGTCGCGCGTCGGTCCCTCCGAGCCCACGATTTGCTGCAGCAGCCGCGGTTCGACTAGCCCGTCAAACACCGCTCCGGTCAGGATCGCTGCCACGGCGTATCCAAAAATTCCCAAGCCCGCCCAGGAAAGCCGGTCCGGCCCGTTGAGCCGCCGCGCCATTCCCCAAGCGCCCAAAAAAAGCAGCGGAATGCTGGCCAGCGCCACCGAATGGACGGCAAGCAGCTTCCGCACTACGGCTTCCAGCTCCGCCGGCGCAATTCGGCCCATCGGGTGCAGCGCCATCGTTATAATCATCCCGGCTGATCCGGCGATCAGCGCCAGGCTGCTTCTGCGATTGTCGGTCATGCGTCGAAACTAGAAGCAACCCCAGGAGCCGTCAAGATGAGTTCGCGTCCGACCCCCAGTAAATGCACAAATCGCGGGGCAATGTCCAGGAACTCCCCCTCCCGGAAGTCCGCAAAATTTTCTGCGCCGCCTTTCCCGGCTTCCGCTGCGGAGCCGGTGCGCAAACTCATGCAGCTGCGTTCGCCGGCTAAGCTGGACGCCCGTGTGCGTCGGACCCGCGACGCCCTCGGCGACGCGCTTATCGCTCTCATGCAAGAGCAGCCCTTCGAGTCGATCACCATCCAGCACGTCCTCGATCGCGCCAAGATCGGCCGCTCGACCTTCTACAACCACTTCCGCGACAAAGACGATCTATTCCTGAGCGATGTGGATGACTTTTTCAGCGTGATGTCCACCGCTCTCGACCGCCTCGGCGACAAGTCCAATCGGCTTCTTCCGGCTCACGAATTCTTCGCGCACGTGGCCCAGGTACATCAGTTCATCCGTGCCGTAAACGATGCGCAGAAATTTCACGATGTCTTTGAATTGGGAAAAGCCCACTTCGCGCGCAGCATCGAAGCGCGGCTCGCCGGCATGCCCGCCACACGAAACATGAACCCGGTCGGTCGCGCCGCTCGCGCCCACGCGCTCGCCGGCGCCTTCATTTCCCTACTCGAATGGTGGCTGGCCCATCAAAAAGCCGCCACTCCGCAACAGATGGATGTCCTGTTCCACGAACTCGCCTGGCACGGCTTGCAGCGCGCAACGCCGCCCGGTTCTACATTGAAGAAACCGCGCTCTTCGGTGGGCTAGCTCAAATCTCCGCCAATCTCGCGGTTAGAATCCTGCCCTGGTTCGCCGTTAGATCCTAATGTCCGGGATTTAGTTCGCGCACCAAGAAATACATTGCCGCGATACCGGCCAGCAACACGCCACTCTCCAGCGATACCGACACCCGATGCAATTCGCTGAATTCCGCAAGCAGGGGATTATCTGTAGCCGTCGCTTGAATCGAGCCCATCTGAACCCGCAAGGCGGCCATCTTCTGGCTGACGGTGAACTGAGAAATCGCCGTAAGTACTACCATCACTGCGACACAAATGCCGGCCGGCGCCGCCAGCGAAGCAAAAGTTCTCGTACGTATCAGACGAACGAAGAGGAGCAAAACTCCGAGCGCCATTCCTCCCAGATGCATCCGAGTCAGCGAGTAGCCGACCATCGCGCCGGCAGCATCGCGGCTAACCAGTATGCGAAACGCGCCAGGTGCCACGACGAAGCTCAGGAACACGTCGCTGCCGAGCCAGCAGCTCAGGGCCAAAAACTCGAGGGTGCGCAGGACGGACGCCATAGGAAGCTCTAGTGCCTCGTAAAAAGCCTATTCCCGCTAGGATACATCTGGATGAGAGAAAAGCGGGCGTTTTGCTGGAGCCATAAGCAGAGCTACCTCGCAAGGAGGGCGGCCTCGCTTAACCGATTTATGCAACCACCGATTGGGCACACCGCCCTGTGGACTTTTGGTGGGCAGCGGCGATTAGTGCCAAAATGTCGAGAACGAAGAAATGGTGGGCGACAAAGGACTTGAACCTTTGACCTCTCCCGTGTGAGGGGAGCGCTCTAACCAACTGAGCTAGTCGCCCGCAACGTAAACCGCAAGAGAGGCCCGGTACGGAACTCCCTTGGGTCCAGAGCGTCATCTATTTGTAACAGGAAGGTTCTAGGTTTTCAACCGATGTCGACGGCCACCTCGCAAATTGTCTCGCAGCTGCAGCGCTCGATCGCGCGAGCCATCTATGGCAAGGAAGAAGCCATTCAGCTGGCGCTGATCACGCTGCTGGCGCGTGGCCACTTGCTGATCGAAGACGTGCCGGGCGTCGGCAAAACCACTCTGGCGCAGGCGCTGGCAAAATCGTTTCACTGTTCGTTTCAGCGCATCCAATTTACTTCCGATCTTTTGCCGAGCGATGTGCTGGGCGTAAGCGTGTACAACCCCGAGTCGCGGGAATTCGAGTTTCGCGCCGGGCCAATTTTCGCCAACGTGGTACTGGCGGACGAAATCAACCGCACCACGCCGCGCACCCAGTCTGCGCTTCTCGAAGCCATGAACGAAGCGCAAGTCACCGTGGACGGGAAAACGCTGAAGTTGCCGCATCCCTTCCTAGTCATCGCCACACAAAACCCCGTCGAGCATCACGGAACTTACCCGCTTCCGGAATCGCAGCTCGACCGCTTTTTGATGCGCATCAAGATGGGCTATCCCTCGCCAGACACGGAGCGCGAAATCCTGCGGAAACGGGTGGGCGACAACGCGCTGGACAGTTTGGAGCCGGTGGCGGATGTGAGCGACGTACTGGAAATGCAGGACGCCGTGACCCGCGTAAAGGTGGATGCCAGTTTGCACGACTACGCGCTGGAGATCGTGAATCGTACCCGCAAGACGGACCAGTTGGCCTTGGGCGTAAGCCCTCGGGGCACATTGATGCTGCAACGCGCGGCGCAGGCCCGCGCCTTTCTGGATGGCCGCGACTACTGCCTGCCCGACGACTTCAAGCACCTCGCCGTGGCCGTATTTTCCCATCGCGTGGTGGCCAGTGCGCGGCACGCCTCCTTGCAAAGAAAATCGGAAACCACCGAATCGGTGCTGCGCGAGATTGTGGCCTCGGTTCGTGTACCTCTCTAAACCAGGAGCGATGGCGTGAGCCTCGGCGCAGCCGCGGCACAACTGTGGGCCAAGGCCGACCGTCCAGCTATCCGTGCGTTTTTTCTTTCCCTCCTGGCGCTTTCCGTGGCTCTCCTGCTCGCGCTTTATTGCGGCGCGGCCACCGAACTCGGCCACGAAGGCATGGCCATCGCGTCGGGCCTGGGAGCCCTGCTGCTGGCCGCGTGGGTGGCCGTGACGCTGGTTCCGGTGCTGGCCAAACGCACTCCGTTGCGCTGGATCAGCTTCCGTATGGAATACAAAGTCACGCGGGAGGGCTGGTTCTATATCCTGGGAATTTTTCTGGTAGCCATCGCGGCCCTGAACACCGGCAACAATCTCCTGTTTCTGATTCTGGCCAGCTTGATTTCGATCATCTTGATGTCCGGGATTCTGTCGTCGATCACGCTTTCGGGTCTCGCGATGCGGCTGGATTTGCCGGAACATATCTTCGCGGGCCAGCCGGTACGCGCGCAGGTGGAAGTGCACAACCAGAAGGTAACGCTGCCGTCGTTCTCTTTGCGCGTGGAGGGAGCTCGCGCGGAGAAAAGAAATGGCAACGCCGCAATGCTGGAGACGCCGGTGTACTTTCCCTACGTGCCCAAGCACGACCGGGTGCAGCAGACGGTGCCCATGACTTTCCCGAAACGCGGGATTTACCGGCAGGATGCGTTTCGTATTGTGACCCGCTTTCCCTTTGGTTTTTTGCAGAAAGCCCGCCGTGTGGACCTGCAAACGCAAGCCCTGGTTTATCCCTCCGTTGAGCCAACCCAGGATTTCTCCGACCTTCTACCGGGCATGCAGGGAATGATGGAAAGCCTGACCAAGGGGCGCGGACAGGATTTGTACGCGCTACGGGATTATTTGCCGCGGGACAGTTACCGGCACGTGCACTGGAAAGCTTCGGCTCGCCTGGGCTCGCTCATGGTGCGGGAATTCACGCAGGAAGAAGATTGCCGCGTCATCTTAGTGCTCGACCCCCATCGCGCCACCGATGCCTCACCCAAGGAAGCGGCCGAACGGTTCGAGCATGCCGTGGCGATTTGCGCGGCGATGGCTTGGCACTTCTACGAGCAAAACGCTCAGCTGCAGTTTCGGTCCGCGGACTTCGAGACGCCTCTGGCGAATGCGGACGAAGTTATTTTTTCGATCTTGCGGTATCTGGCGACGGCGGAAGCGCTTCCGCCGGACCCGGATCGGAAATTGTTATCCGATCTGACCGAAATGTCGCAGGTGTTTCGCGTGATTGTCACCAGCGAATCCAAGGGCTCGATTCCCTCGAGCATCTGGAATCAGTCGTGGGTGATTTTCCTGGAGGATCTGGCGTAGCTCAAGGCACGGGCAAAAGAGCGCGCGGGCGGTTCGCCAATCGCACGAACGCCCGGTTACTCGTAACGCAGGGCGATGATCGGGTCGAGGCGCATGGCGCGACGAGCCGGAATGTAACAAGCCAGCAGCGAGACCACCACCACCACCACGCCCACGGCCGCAAAGGTCAACGGATCGCGGGCGGTAATCCCAAAAAGCAGGCTGGCCATCAAACGTGTGAGGACCAAGCCGGCTACCAAACCGATGAGTGTTCCCAGAATCGCCAGCCGCATGCCTTCCCGCAACGCCATGTTCAACACGCGCCGCGGTTGCGCTCCGAGAGCGATGCGCACGCCAATTTCGCGAGTGCGCTGGCTGATGGAATAGGACAGCACACCGTATACGCCGACCGCCGCCAGAAAAACCGAGAGCAGCGCAAAGAGCGCGACGAGTGCGAGGTTAAAGCGCTGCGGCGCGACGGATTTATCGATGATCGTATCCATGTTCTGCAGGCCATCAAGGGCCAACTGCGGATCGATGGAAGCAACTATCGAACGCAACGAACCGAACATCGAGGCGGAATCCATCGAGGTGCGCACCAGCAGGTGCAGCGTACGCAATTCGTCGGCGTCCTCGCTCTCGAGTAGCGTGTTTGCTTCACCCAAATACGGAGTATAGCCATGCGGCCCGGCAGCCTGCTGCATGGATTGGTCTTTGACGTCGTCGACGATGCCAATCACGGTGCGATAGGTATCGCCCTCATAGCGGATGCGCTTGCCCAAAGGATCCTGACCCGGCCAGTAAATGCGCGCGGCGGCCTCGTTCACGATGACCTGTTTCGGCGGGCCAATGATTTCCGCCGGCGTGAAATAGCGGCCGCGCTTCAGAGTGATGCCCATAGCTCCGAAGTAGTCGCCCATGATCCAGCTTTGCGTGATGTTCGGAAGATTGTTCTGCGTGGGCCGATCCTCGAGAATGACGGCGTCGCGCTCCTGGGAGTCGAACGGCAGGTCTGTGGAAAAGCCAGCCGCGCGAACGCCGGGCATGGACTCCGTGCGAGCCTGCAAATCCTTCCAGAAGCCACGGATCTGGTCGGCTTTGGAATAGGCGCGCAACGGCAAAGCGATGGTTCCCGTTACGACATGGTCAGGCCGAAAGCCGGGGTCGGCTTTCAAAAGCAGCGTGAAACTGCGCGTGAGCAGGCCGGCGCCGATCAGGAGCATGACGGCCAGCGCAGTTTGCGAAACGATGAGCAGGCTCTGCAACTTGCGACGGCCTTGGGATGGCCCGCCGCCGCGGCCCGATTCCTTGAGCGCGTCGTGCGGGTCCACGTGACTGGCCTCGATTGCTGGAGTGATGCCGAAGAGAATCGCGGTGCCCAGCGATAGTGCGAGGGCAAACAGCAAAACCCGCCAATCCATATGCACTTCCTGCATGCGCGGCAAGTCCGCCGGAGCGAGCGAAAGGATCAGCTCCATGCCCCAGCCGCCGAGGAGAACCGCGACCACGCCAGCGGCCAGGCCGAGAACGACGCTTTCCGTGATCATCTGGCGGCCCAGCCGCCAGCCATCCGCACCCAGCGCGGCGCGAACCGCGATCTCTTTGTGCCGCGCGGTGGAACGAGCCAGCAAGAGATTCGCCACGTTGGCACAAGCGATGACCAACACGATGCCCACAGCAACGAGCAGCAGCAGGAGCGGAAGCCGCACATCGCCGGTGACGGCTTGGCTGTACGGAGTGACCGTCATCCCGATGTGCGCATTGATGCCAGAGAGGTACACGAGCAGTTTCGGCGGATAAATGCTTTCCACCTGTTGGATCGCACGAGCTGCGTCGCTTTGCGCTTGAGCAAGGGTCACGCCGGGCTTGAGGCGAGCGAGAACATTGTGGTTGTACATATTGCCCCAGCCTTCGCGCTCCTGCTTGGTGAAGGAAACCGGGACCCACAAGTCCGCGGGTTGATTGCTCCAACCCTCGCCGCGCAAGGGAAACTCGAAATGAGCAGGCATGACGCCGATGACGGTGTAAGGCTGGCGATTCAGTTGAATGGAGCTACCGACAATGCCGGAATCGGAACCGTAGCGGCGCTGCCAAAGGCTGTAGCTGAGCAAGACGAGGTGCTGCGAAGAGTTGTCTTCCTCTTCCGTATAGGTTCGTCCGATAAAAGGCGAGACGCCGAGGAGCGGGAAAATGGATGAGGAAGCGCGGGCGCCTTCGACACGCTCCGGATCGCCGCCACTGCCGGAAAGATCGAAATGCTTGTTGCTGTAAATGCCCATCTGCTCGAAAGAATTTTGGCGTTCGCGGAACGCCAGGTAATCCGGCGCATTCATGGGAATGCCGACGGTGAAGCCGGGGACTTTTTCGAGCAGATAAACCAGGCGGTCCGAGCTGGGAAACGGGAGAGGCCGCAGCAGCACACTGTTGACGACGGAGAAGATCGCGGTGTTCGCGCCAATGCCGAGTGCCAGCGTCGCGATAGCGATTGCCGTGACGCTCCAGGACTTGCGCAGCGTGCGAATCGCGTACTTAAGATCCTGTAGAAAGGTATCCATCAGCGCACTCCCTCGGCAGCTACGCCGCCACGCCAGAAAGATAGCAAGTCGGCCTCCAGAACTGCGTTAGGGAGATCGGGTAATTTCTGGAATTATGCAAGGTTAGCAGCCGTTCTCCGGACGGCTCCGTCCGCTTCTGGGACGCAGTGTCCGAGAACGGACAGCCACGGCGCCCGGGGTTTCGTGCGAGAATCACAGCGGCGATGCATAAGAATAACGCAGAACTGCGATCGTTTCGCAAGAAGCTATTGACGTGGTTCGGGCAATTCCAACGGGACTTGCCGTGGCGCCGAACCAAAGACCCGTATCGGATTTGGGTTTCGGAAATCATGCTGCAGCAGACGCGAGTCGCCGCTGTGATTCCTTACTATGAGCGATTTCTGGAACGGTTTCCGGATATTCGAGCGTTGGCCGAAGCGCCCGAAGAAGAAGTGCTGCGGCTATGGGCAGGGCTGGGATACTACAGCCGCGCGAAAAACTTGCAGAAGGCCGCGCGGCAGATGGTGGCGTTGCATGGTGGGGAGTTTCCGTCCGATCGCGACGCGGTGCACGCCCTGGAGGGAATTGGAAGCTACACGGGCGCCGCGATTTTGAGTATTGCGTTCGGCCAGCAACGCGCGGTGCTTGATGGCAACGTAGCGCGCGTGCTGGCGCGGCTCTGCGCTATTCACGGAGATTTGCGGGAGGGGCGGCGCTGGCAGTCGCTGCAGGAAAAAACGGATGAGTTGCTGGACACGCAAGCTCCCGGAGATTGGAACCAAGCGATGATGGAATTGGGCGCCACCCTCTGCACGCCGAAGGCGCCGAAGTGTTTGCTGTGTCCGGTTGGGAATTCCTGCGAGGCGCGACGCCGCGGAGACGCAGAGGCCTATCCGGAGAAGCGGGAAAAACGCCAAGCGGTGGACGTGTTGCTGGCCGCCGCGGTGCTTTGCGATTCGCGCGGACGAACTCTGCTTTTGCCGCCGCCGAAGCGAGATGAAGGCAGGCCCGCGGCAGACCATGTGCCTACCTTGGTTTCCGGAATGTGGCACTTCCCCACGGTTGCCGTCCGCAAAAACGCAGCCCGTGAGCTCGACAGCTATTTGGGCAGCGCGCTGCGAGTCAGTATTTCCGAGGCGAACGTGGAGCCGCTCCGCAAAGTAAAACATTCGGTCACCTATCGCAGCGTCCGGGTCGCGGCCTTTCGGGTGCGCGTTGCAAAATTGCCGAAAGTAGCGGGGGCGCGAACGCTTTTCCTGGAAGAGTTGTCTTCTCTGCCGGTCTCGAACCTGACACGAAAGATCGCGCGGGCGGCGGAGTCCGCGGACGCTGCTAATTCCGGCGACGAAGCAGCCGCAAGGCTGCTTGTGGCCAACAACTAACGTAATTGTTTGGCGCTGCGCACGCCGGCCGCGGCGGCGGCGATGGTACGATGGATTTTTACGATGGCCGCCTCCACAACCACCGCGATGGGAACCGCTTTGCCGGCCGAGCGCTTCTTTCGCGCCTCGCTCTTCTTGCTCATGGCGACGGCAGTGACCACCCTATTGAGCACCGGAAAGCTCGACCTGGTGACGATGATCCTGGCGCCTTCCGCCGTGCTGTACAAAGGCGTGCGCTGGTGGCGGCGCTGCCCGGCAGAAATTCCGCACAGTTTGGCAACGCGGCTGGTCGTGGCCTACCTCCCGTTCTTTCCGCTGGATGCGCTGTTTGTTTCGCGCGCGTTCGCGGCGCCGTCGTCGAATCCGACGCTGTATGCCGCGCTGCTCGCGGCGATTCACTTTTTGCTTTTCGTGATGCTGGTGCGGCTGTACAGCGCGACGAGCGACCGCGACGGATTGTTTCTCACCATGTTGTCGTTCGCAGCGATTCTGGCGTCGGCGGTGCTGACGATTGATACGACGTTTTTGGGCTTGTTCTTCCTGTTCCTGCTGTTCGGCGTGGCCACGTTTGTGGGGCTGGAACTGCGGCGTGGCTCGCAAGGCACGGTGATGTCCGTGGTGGACGAGCATTCGGCCGAAGAGCGCAAACTCGCACGGGCGCTGACTTTCGCCGCGCTCAGCGTAGCCTTCGGAGCCATCCTGATTGGCGGCGCACTGTTCTTTTTCTTCCCGCGCTTCAGCGCCGGATATTTGGGACGAACAAGTCTACAGCCCACGCTGATGTCGGGATTCAGCGATGACGTGGAGTTGGGACAGATCGGCGAAATCAAAAAGGACTCCACGGTGGTCATGCGCGTCCGCACGGGAAAACCGGTCGGCTACCCGCAATTGCGCTGGCGCGGCATCGGCCTGGCCTGGTTTGACGGGAAACGCTGGTACACCCCCGAGCGTGAAGCTGTCCAGATTCCCGCGGGCTTCAATGGCTGGATCAATTTGACGGACCGCGCGCCGGAACCCGACCCTTCGGCGACGGTCTTGAAGTACACGATTCTGTTGCAGCCAGTGGCGACGGACACGATCTTTGCGCCCATGAATGTGGTTTCGCTGCGCGGCAATCTCTCGGGCGAAGGTTCGAACCAGGAGGCCGGCGCGCGCCGGAGCTACGTGGTCCGCGATGTGACCGGCTCGCTCTACAATCCTTTCCACAACTTCAGTTCTATACGCTACGAAGGCTTTTCTGTGTTGCCCGCAAGAAATGTGCAACGGTTGCGCCGGGCCGATGCCGAGTATCCGCCGGAGATTCGCGACACCTATCTGCAATTGCCGGCCCTCGATCCGCGAATTCCGCAGTTGGCGCAGCAAATCACCGCGCAGGCACGGACGCCCTTCGACAAGACGGTGGCGCTGGAAAATTATCTCCGTTCGCATTACGCCTACACCCTGAATTTAACCGGCAAACCGGGCGACGATGCGCTGGCCCATTTTCTGTTCGAAACGCGGGCTGGACACTGCGAATATTTCGCGTCGGCGATGGCCATCATGCTGCGGACGCTGGGAATTCCGTCGCGTGAGGTGAATGGCTTTTTGCCGGGTGAGTTTAACGACCTCGGCGGGGACTACATTGTGCGCGCTAGCGATGCACACAGCTGGGTCGAGGTGTATTTTCCCGGAACCGGCTGGTTGACGTTTGATCCCACGCCGCCGGGTGCTGATCCGACGCACGGCATGCTGGCGCGCCTGGGACAATACATGGATTGGCTCGAGCTCTCCTGGAACGAATGGATCATCAACTACGATTTTGTCCACCAGATTTTGCTCGCGCAGAATTTGCAGCACACGTCGCGGAACTGGGCGGAGGTTGGACGGACCTGGTACACCAAGCAACAAGCCAAAGCTCGGGAATGGATGAAGTCTTCGGCGGGCGGGCTGAGTGTGCTGATCCCGCTGGCGGTGTTGTTGTTATTGCTGGCGCTGCGCTTCGAATGGGTGATGGCCTGGTTGCGCCGCATGCACTTGTCCTGGCAGATGCGTTCGCCGGAGGCGGCGCGTTCGAATCCGCAACTGGCTTCGCGACTGTATGGAGAATTGTTGTACTTGCTCAGAAAGCGTGGGATCGAGCGCGAGGAAACGCAAACGCCGCTGGAGTTTGCGGCCGAACTGCCGGAAGGAAATCTGGGGCCGGCGGTGCAGGAATTCACCTGGCACTATTCGCGTGCGCGGTTCGGCGGAGCGTCGTGCGACGTGATTCGGCTGCGCGCTCTGCTCGAAGCGATCCGGTCGGGATTTCGCAAACCGTAGTCCTGTGCTCTGCCTGATCCGGCCTTTCACTCATCGCGAATCAAACACATTTTGCGGATGAAGTCCTTGCGCCGAAGCTCTGGCATTCTGCGCGCCGGCGCGGCAGTACCGCCGTGTTACAATTAATGATTCCGAAATAGCGCGATTTTGCTGCTCAGGATGAAGGTGGCGTTTGGCTGCGACCAAAGTTGGCTTTGTAAGTTTGGGATGCCCGAAGAACCTCGTGGACAGCGAGGTGATGATGGGTATTCTGACCCACGGGGGCTACGAACTGACGCCGCGCGCCGACGAAGCCGAGATTCTGGTGGTCAATACCTGCAGCTTTATTGAGTCGGCGCAAAAGGAATCGGTCGAGACAATTCTGGAGATGGCCGAGCACAAGAAGTTCGGCGCCGCGAAGAAACTGATAGTGGCGGGCTGCCTGGTCGAACGGTTTCGCGACGAAATCCTGGAAAAAATTCCGGAAGTGGATGCGGTGGTGGGAACGGGAGAAGTCGAACGGATTCTCGAAGCGGCGCAGGGAGATTTGCGCGTGCTACCCGCGGCGCCCCCGGCCTTTCTCTACCACGAACTGACGCCACGCATCGTTACCACGCCCCGCCACGCCGCCTACATCAAGATCGCCGAAGGCTGCGACCATCCGTGCACGTTCTGCATCATTCCGCAGCTACGGGGGAAATTTCGAAGCCGGCGCTTCGAATCGGTCGTGCGCGAAGCGGAAAATCTGGCCGCTGCGGGAGCGCAGGAAATCACCTTGATCGGGCAGGACACCACCTCCTATGGCGAAGATTTGGGCTTGCGCGATGGCCTGCCGGTACTGCTCGAAAGGCTGGCGCAGGTAGAAGATTTGCTTTGGGTGCGTTTTCTCTACGCCTACCCGAATCGGGTGACGCAAAAGTTGCTGGACACGCTGGCCGCGCACTCCCGCCTGGCAAAATACATTGACATGCCATTGCAACATGCCAGTCGCAACGTGCTGGCACGGATGAAGCGCGGCTCGCATGGCGACGCCTTCCTGAAATTGCTGGAGCGGATGCGCGCAACAATTCCCGGCGTTTCGCTGCGCACCTCCTTCATTGTGGGCTTTCCTGGCGAAACCGAAGCGGATTTTGAGGAACTGTGCGGCTTCGTGCGCGCGGCAAAGCTCGATTGGATGGGGGTATTTGAATATTCGGACGTGGACAACGCGGGCAGCCACGCGCTGGAGGGAAAGGTCGACGCGGAAACGATCACCGACCGCCGCAACCGGCTAATGGCCATCCAAAAGAAAATCTCTCGCGAGAATCTCAAAGCCTGCAAAGGCCGCACCGCGACGGCGCTGGTTGAAGGACCGTCGCAGGATAACCCGCTGGTCTGGGAAGCGCGCCTGGAAGGGATGGCGCCAGAAATTGACGGCAAGCTGTACCTGACGGACATCGAGTTGGCGAACGACGAGACGGCCCAAATCGGCGACGTGGCCCGCGTGGAAATTCTCAAGACGGACGCCTACGACCTCATCGGGAGAGTTGTGGAAGTGTTGCCCCGCCGCGAGCCACGCGCGACTTCGCAACCGGTCGCTCCGGCTCACGTCGCTCCGCCGGCCGAGAAGTTGACGCGAATTGCCACCGGGGCGCCGCTACGCGTTCTCGCCTGAGATATACTCCAAAGGTCATATGAAGCGCCGCTGTCCCATTTGCAAGACTCCCACGGATTCCGAGCAGCACGCCGAGTTTCCGTTCTGCAGCGAGCGCTGCTGCATGCGGGACCTCGGAAACTGGGCCAGCGAGAAGTACGTCGTGTCGGAGCCGGTTTTCGACGCCGACGAACTGGAAGCGGAAGGCAAGTCTTCGGCGCAAGAGCCCGCCGAAGAAGACGACGACTTCAAAGGTTTTCCTAAACCGAATGGCACCGTCCACTGAAAACTCCGAAACCCCGCATGCGGGTAACCGGCCCAAGCTCGCCTACGCGATAGCTACCGCGCTCGGCGTGGGCAATATCCCGACGGCGCCAGGGAGTTTTGGATCCGTGGTCGGCCTGGTCGTGGCGATCCTCACGCATCCCATCAGCTTTATCACCGTGATTGGGGGCGCAGTCTTCCGCGCCGGCGGGCCGGGCATCGACTGGCCCGCTCCGCCAGCGGCCTGGCTGCTGCTGGTCCCGCCGATTATTGCGGTGCTGCTGGTCGCAGGCTTGGGCGTCTGGAGCAGCAGCCGAGTTTCCGACTTTTCCGGCGTAAAGGACCCGCAGTTCGTGGTAATTGACGAAGTTTCCGGAATGCATCTGACGCTGGTTCTCGGGATCATGCCATTCTGGACGCCGGCGCACTTCATGTCCGGCAGCGACGCCTCGGTCTTTGCTCTTTTTTCGGCGTTCAGCCTGCTTAATTGGAAGTATCTGCTGCTCGGCTTCGTTCTGTTCCGCATCTTCGACATCTGGAAGCCCTTTCCGGTCCGCCAACTGGAAAAATGGCCGCGCGGGTGGGGGATTATGGCGGATGACTGGATGGCCGGCGTTTACGCTGCTATCCTGTTGCAAGTAGCACTTCATTTTGGGCTTTTCGGCAAGCTATGAAATTCGGCTTCGGGTCTTCGGCAGAGAAAAACGGGTTCCCCCGAATCGACCGAATTGCGCCCACCGCCGCCATTCCCGGCGGCGAGATTGTGATTCATGGCAGCGGGTTTTCTTCTCGCGCGCATCCGCGGCCGGTAGTGCGCTTCGGAGACGTGGAAGGCGCGCTGGCTTTGGCTAGCGAGAACCGCCTGATCGCCCGGGTGCCGGACGGCGCCAACGGCGGCACGGTGCGCGTGGCCAGTGCCGACGCCGAGAGCCAGCCGCACCCGGTCGCCATCGGCGTGCAGGTCGCCGACAATCTCCACCCCATCGCCAATCCCGCGGTCGATAGCTTCGGCAACACGTATGTGACGTTTTCCGGCCAGCGCGGCCAGCGGGTCCCGGTATCCCTCTACAAGATCACCGCGAACTACAGCATCAAGCCGTTTGTCACTTCGCTGACGAATCCCAGCGGGCTGGCGCTCGACCGCGCCGGCAATCTCTTTGTCTCCTGCCGCAATGACGGGACCATTCACCGCATTTCTGCCGAGGGCCGCGCGGAGCAGTGGATCGAAGGCATGGGCATCGCCACGGGAATCGCGTTCGACCGCAACGAGAATTTGTACGTCGGCGACCGCAGCGGAACGATCTTCAAGATCAGTCCCAGCCGCGAAGTTTTTGTTTTCGCAACAATCGAGCCTTCCATCTCCGCCTATCACCTGGCGTTTCATCCCGACGGGGACTTGTACGTAACTGGACCCACGACTTCCAGTTATGACCGCGTGTACCGCATCACCTCGGGCGGTGAAGTCAGTACCTTTTTCCGCGGGCTGGGCCGGCCGCAAGGATTGGCCTTTGACCGTGACAGCAACTTATACGTGGCTGCTTCCTACGGCGGCCGGCGCGGCATTGTCCGCATCAGCCCGCAGGGACGAGCCGAGGTCGTTCTGAGCGGCTCCGGTGTGGTCGGACTGGCGCTGCAGCCGTCGGGCCGCGCCATGGTGGCAACGGTTACGCCGGGCACGGAACCCTCGGGTGCTCTGTTCACTTTGGATTGGGATGTTCGCGGCCTGCCGCTTGCCGGATAAACTCGGCCAAGTTGTCTGCCATCCCTTGCTGATGTACAAACAATGGGCATGAAAGCGGAGATTATTGCCGTCGGGTCGGAACTGCTCACGCCGGACCGGCTGGACACCAATTCCCTCTTCCTGACCGAAGAGCTCAATGCGATTGGCATTGAGGTACTGCGCAAAACCGTGGTCGGCGATAACCGCGAATTGCTGAGCGAAGCCTTTCGCGATGCGCTAAATCGCGTGCCGCTCATCATTGCCTCTGGTGGGCTTGGTCCCACGGAAGACGATCTGACGCGCGAGACGCTCGCCGAGTTGCTCGGGCGCAAGCTCCAGCGCAACGACGAAATCCTGCGCTACATCGAAGGCCGCTTTCGCGCGCTCGGCCGCGAGATGCCGGCGGTAAACGTTCGTCAAGCCATGGTGCCCGAGGGTGCGGACATTCTGGAAAATCCGCGCGGGACAGCGCCGGGCCTGTGGCTGGAAGACCAAAACCGCGCCATTGTTCTGCTTCCTGGGCCACCACGGGAGCTAAAACCGCTCTTTCGCGAGCAGGTTTTGCCACGCTTGCAACGGCGGGTTTCCGATGTGCGGATGTTCCACCGCGAGATTCGTGTAACGGGCCTCGGCGAATCGCACGTCGAGCAGCGCATCGTGGCCATCTACAAGCGCTACCCGGACGTGAATACCACTGTTCTCGCGGCACCGGGCGAAACCCAGGTCCATCTGCGCATGTGGACGAGCGATGCCGCGCAAGCCAAGAAAACTCTTGATGAAATTGTCAGCAGCTTCGAAATTGCTCTCAACGATCGCATCTTCAGCCAGGATGGGTCGCCGCTCGAAGCGGTGATCGCTCGCGAACTGACGCTGCACAACGCCACCATCTCCGCCGCCGAAAGCTGCACCGGCGGCTTACTTGCGCAACGACTGACCAGCATCGCCGGAAGCTCTTCCTACTTTCTCGGCGGCGTGGTGGTCTACAGCAACGAACTGAAGACCGCCTGGGCGGGCGTGCCGGCGGAAGTTATTCAGACTAAGGGCGCGGTAAGCAGCGAGGTAGCCATCGCGTTAGCAGAAGGCATTCGTCGCCGTGTTGGCAGCACCTTCGGCGTAGGTATCACCGGCATTGCTGGACCGGGCGGCGGCTCGGAGGAAAAGCCGGTAGGCACCGTGCATATCGCTTTGTCGCACGCCGGCGGAGTGCAGGAGCGCGGCGTGCGCTTTCCCGGTGATCGCGAATCGATTCGCTTCCAAGCGTCGCAAGTCGCGCTGGATATGGTCCGTATGCATTTTCTCTACAACGGCAAGCAGCCTTCCACGAGGGCCTAGCGTGCGGCTGTTCGTTGCGCTCGCAATTCCATCCGCGATCCGCGAAAATCTGGCTGCCTTCGTCGCGGAGCTTCGCGAGCTATCGGCGCGCTCCGCGGATGGCCGTCCGCGATGGGTGCGCCCGGAAAATCTGCACCTGACGCTGAAATTCATTGGAGAAGTCTCCGCCACCAAACTGGACGGCATCCAGGAAGCGCTTGCCGGCGTGCGTTCCAGCTCACCTGTCGAAATTGATTGCCGCGGACTGGGCTTTTTCCCCAGCGAAAAACGGCCGAAAGTTTTCTGGGCAGGACTCGCCGCCTCCGCAAATCTGGCGCCACTCGCCGCGGACGTGGACCGCGCCAGCTCGACGCAGGGTGTCCCCCTCGAAACACGGGATTTCTCTCCGCATCTGACACTCGCGCGATGCGAACCCCCGGGAATCGCCGCAACACTGCGAGCTGCGATCCGGGAAAACGGGCGGCGTGATTTTGGTTCTTTTCGAACCAACGAATTTCACCTCATCGAAAGCAAACTACATCGCGCCGGTGCGCAGTACACTACTCTGCATTCTTTCTGTTTCGCTCCGGAGAGTTGATGCAGATGCCAGCGACGTCCATCGAACTAGGGGTGCTGATTCCTACTCTCGGGGCCTACCTGCTGGGCTCCATCCCGTTTGGCTTGCTGCTCGGCAAACTCCTCGGTGGCGGCGATGTTCGCCAATCAGGTAGCGGCAATATTGGCGCCACCAACGTGGCGCGCGTGGCTGGGCCGGCTGCCGGAATCCTCACTCTGCTCCTCGACGGCGGCAAAGGCGCCGCCGCGGTTTATTTGGCCGCACGTCTGACGAACTCCAGCGCCACGTGGATGATGGTCGCGGGGCTTTGCGTTTTGATCGGGCATTGTTTCCCCGTTTGGTTGCGGTTTCACGGCGGGAAAGGTGTCGCCACGGCTGCCGGCGTGTTTCTGGTCTTGTGTCCCTGGGCCGGAGTCGCTGCCCTGCTGGTCTTTATTCTGGTCGTGGCTTACTGGCGGTTCGTCTCGCTCGGCTCGATTTCGGCAGCAGCGGCCATGCCGCTCCTGGTTTATTTTTTTTGGGCCCCCGGGCATGCGCCGCCCTACGTCGTCACCTTCGGCTCGCTCGCTGCGGTTCTCCTGGTGGTCTATAAGCACGATCAAAATATCCAACGCCTGGTGCAAGGCGACGAGCCGCGCTTTTCCTTTGGCAAGAAGAAAGACACGGCGTGAAGCGCATCGCCATTCTCGGAGCCGGCAGTTGGGGCACCGCCCTGGCCATCGTCCTCTCGAAATCTCATCAACGACACGCGATTTCTCTCTGGGTCCGCCAGAAGGCATTAGCCGCGAAGATCGCGGCCTCGCGCGTAAACGAAATCTACTTGCCCGGGCAGAAGCTGCTGGATTCCATCAAGATCACGCCCGATGCGGCGGTGGCCATCGAGCATGCCGAAGTCCTGGTTGGAGCGGTTCCGGCCGCTTACACTCGCCGAGTTTTTCAGGAAGTCTTGCCGAAAATCGCGAAAGACGCGGTAATCGTCAGTGCCACGAAAGGTCTGGAGCCGGAGTCCCACGCCCGCCCCAGCGAGATTATCTCCGAGGTGCTCGCGCTCCGCATGCGGCCGCGCATCGCGGTGCTTTCGGGCCCATCTTTTGCGGCCGAAGCTGCCGCCGGTCAGCCCACTGCCGTGGTGCTGGCCTCTGTAGACCCCGCGTTGGCCGACGAACTCCAGCGTGAGTTCGCAGGTCCCGCCTTCCGCCTCTACACCAACGACGATGTGCTCGGAGTGGAGCTGGCGGGCGCCATGAAAAACGTCATCGCGATTGCCGCAGGCGCCTGCCAGGGACTCGGCCTCGGCGCCAATCCAGTAGCCGCGCTGATCACTCGCGGCCTGGCCGAAATGAGCCGCTTGGCTGCGGCGCTGGGTGCCCGGCCAGAAACTCTTGGCGGGCTGGCCGGCCTCGGCGACCTGGTCTTAACTTGCACGGGCGCCCTGAGCCGCAATCGCCATGTGGGTATCGAGCTGGGTAAGGGTCGCGCTTTGCCCGCTATTCTCGCGGAGATGAAAATGGTGGCCGAAGGTGTGCCCACCGCGCCCGCCCTGCTCGCTCTGGCGCGAGAAACCGGCGTGGAACTGCCGATTACCGAGCAGGTTGCGGCCATCTTGCGGGAGGGCCAGTCGCCCCGGGACGCTATCCGCGCCATCATGGAGCGGCCGCTGAAGCGCGAATAGACCGCTCAAAAACGAACCCTGTTCTTTCGGTCAGCTCGCTCCTTTCCCTTAGTACTATCGTTCCAGTTGCACATGCGCGACGCGGCCTTTCGTCGCCGGATTCGCCGCGGATCAATCGCTTAAAATTTAGAGTGAGATGAGTGAGCCCAGCCTATCTCCGTGGCAACGTCTGCGCAAAGGGCGCATCCGCATCCTCTGGCTGGTGTTGGGAGCCTTGCTGCTGGTCAGTGCGCTGCCCGTGTACCTCTATCATCGTCAGGTTTTGCAGCTTAGCCAGGACAAGCTGGTCGATACCGAACGCGTGCAGCAATCGGACCTGACCCGGTCCCTGGCGCAAGAAATCCAGCTGTTCGAGGCCAATCAGACCCAGCAACTCTTTAGCGAGCGCCAAATCCTCACGTTGACTGGCCTGATTGATAACGTCGAGGATCCCGCCGCCGAGCCCAAAGTCACACGCCTGCTGGAAGACTTTGTGGATACCAACCGCGCGACCTTCATCTATTTGACTGCCGTGGACAAAAACGGCAAAGGCACCAGCGCATCCCAGGGAAACTTTCGCGCCGAGCAGGATCCGTTCGTCGCCAAGGCCTTGCAGCGCGCCTTTCAGACCTGCATGCAGTCCGATCAGTTGCACACCGTCAAGTTTCGCAGTGATCCTTTGGCTCTCGCTCCGGACAATCAACCGGCTTTTGTTCTCGCGGTTCCTCTGAAGGACCTGACCGGCAATTTTACGGGTATGTTGGCGGCGGTGGTGTCCTTGGAGCCGATTTCCCACCGGTTGCGCGATGCCAGCGTACGCGGCCGCACGGTGTACGTCGTGGACCACTCCGGCCACATCGTCGATCATCCGGACACCGCCAATTTCGTACCCGGCGCCGAGGCCACGGGTAAGCTCGTTGAGCAAATTCGCGCGTTGCCGCCCGACTTGCGCAATACCGAGAACAAGACGTTCACCGAAACCGTGAACAAGCACCCCGTCGAAATGATCGGCACGTACAGCACTTTTCCCGAGGTGAACTGGGCGGTCATTGCTGAGCGGCGCCTCGATCAAGCGCGCGCCGACGCCGGCGTTACGGAACTGAATCGCCAGGCGTTGGCTTTCGTGTTTGTGGTTGTTTTGGTGGCCATTCTGCTGGGGTATTTCTTTGCCGTAGGCATTAGCGGTCCGATTCGCGGTCTCGCCGCATCCTCCCGCGCCATCAGCCGCGGCGAATTTCATCAGCGCTCGCCGGTGCGCGGCGCTTCCGAAATCAGCGAGTTGGCCGAGAACTTCAACAAGATGGCCAGCGACATCGAAGAGTACATCGAAAAGCTGAAAGAGGCCGCGGAAGAAAACCGCGAGCTGTTTATCGGCTCGATTCGCATGCTTGCCGCGGCCATCGACGAAAAGGATCCCTATACGCGCGGTCACTCCGGCCGCGTGGCGAAATATTCCACCATCATTGCGCGAGAGTTGGGGCTTTCCAATGAAGACCTGGACAAGCTGCGGGTCGCCGCTCTCCTGCATGACGTCGGCAAAATTGGCGTCGAAGATCGCGTCCTCAAGAAGCCCGGCGCCTTGACCCAGGAAGAATTCGATCTGATGAAGCAGCACACCGTCAAAGGCGCCAACATCATGCGCCCCGTCTCTCAGCTGAAGGAAATGCTGCCGGGTATCGAGTTGCACCACGAGCACATGGACGGCCGCGGCTATC
>Ga0335073_10001491_pt1 | contig 31341 bp, 28 predicted proteins | sample Lox_Sample_22_FD_207093 | JGI IMG/M metagenome (GOLD analysis project Ga0335073, IMG submission 207093) | Soil microbial communities from Loxahatchee National Wildlife Refuge, Florida, United States - Lox_Sample_2.2 | ecosystem: Environmental > Terrestrial > Soil > Wetlands | place: USA... | reverse complement strand
GAGCAGATCGGACACCAGCCGGCGCACCAGGCCGTGCCCGCGAACCTGCTCCGGGGTGAGCCGGTCGGCGCGGCACAGCGCGGCCACGGCCTCGCCCACCTGGCGGCGCTGGGTGTGCGCCCGGGCCACGTCGATGAGCATCCGGGCCCGCCGTTCGGCGGACAGCGCCGAGGGATCGACGTCGGCGGCGGCCCGCAGCGCCCGGCCGGCGTCGCCGAGGTCGACCGCGACCGCGATCTCGTGCAGCGTCACGTTGGCGGGCCCGAACTCGGTGTTGTAGTGGTTGCGCCACGCGCTCGCCCGGGCCGCCATCTCGCGGGCCGCGTCCAGGTGGGCGTACGCGGCATCGGGCCGGTTCACCCGGGCGGCGGTGACGGCCCGCTGCAGGGTGAGCGCCCCCCACAGCGCCATGGCCTCGGGCTGGCCCTCGTCGGCCAGGCGGCGCAGCGCGTCGGCCGCGGTGCGGGCGGTCTCCTCGGCCTGCCCGTAGTGGCGGGCGGACAGGAACACGAACACCAGCCGGAACGCGCCCGCCGCCACCAGCAGCGGCTGGCCGGCCCGCTCGGCGGCGGACATGGCCCGGTCGGCCGCGATCCAGGCCGCCTCCGCTTCGCCCAGCTTGGCCAGGGCGGCCGAGCAGGCCTGGTAGGCGGCGGCGAGCAGCTCGAACGCGGCGGGCCCGAGCTCCGGCGGCAGCGTCCTCGCGGCGTCCTCCAGATCCGGGATCAGCCGGCCGAGCAGGCCGGAAAGCTCGGCGTACCGGCCGCCATGGGTCAGCTCCCAGGCCGTCTCCACCCGGCCGCGCAGGACGTCGAGCTCGGGGGCGGAACGGCCGTCGAGCATGGCCCGCAGCGCGTGGGCGCCGGACAGGACCAGCCGCAGCTCGACCGCGGCCGGGGGCTGCCTGGTCACGGCGGCCACGACCGGCGCCTCGGCGGCCAGATCGGACAGCGGCACGTCCAGGGCCCGGGCCACGGTCTCCAGCACCGTCATGCGGTCGATCCGGCGTGCCCCGCGCTCGACCTGGGAGACCCATGCGGTGGACCGGCCGATGATGCCGGCCAGCTCGGCCTGGGACAGGCCGCGCCGGTGCCGCTCGGTGGCGATCTTCCGGCCGAGCGCCTGCGCGTAGTCCGCGGTGCTCATCCCGTGCCCTTGCCGGTCTGCAGGGTCAGCCAGTCCACCTCGGTCGAGGCCAGGTACTGCTCCCGCTCGGCGAGGTAGCGGCGGACGTGCGCGGCCCCGGAGTGCGCGTCGAACGCGGCCTTGTCCCGGTAAAGCTCGTAGAACACCCGCCGCAGCGGCTCGCCTTCCACCCGGTGGCAGGCGTAGACCAGGGTGCCGGGCTCCCGGGCCTTGATGCACTCGACGGTCTCGGCCACCAGGCGGTCGTAGGCCTGGGCGGACGCCTCGTCCTTGCACGTGAACCGCACGCACAGACCGAACATGACTTTTCCTCCAGCCCGTGACGCCAATGACGCACTTGTGGTCGTTGTCGCGCTGGTATGTCAAAGTAACACGTATCTATTGTGCGATACTAGTATTCAAAGTACGCTTCATGTTGAACGAGTCTGCGACGGCCTACCCCCGCGAGGACCAATGACAACGCCAGGCTCCAGGGCTCTTGCGCTGTGCGCCACCGCGGCCACCTACCCGGGCCGCGCCGAGCAGGTGGGGGCGGTCCGGGCCGACGTGCGGTTATTGCTGGCCGGCTGTCCGATCGCGGACGACGTCATCCACTGCGCCTCGGAACTGGCGGCCAACGCCGTCCGGCACAGCGAGTCCCGGCGGGCGGGCGGGACGTTCATCGTGCGCACCGAGATCTACCCGGGCGACTACATCTGGGTCGAGGTCGAGGACGAGGGCGGCACCTGGCTCGAGGCCGCGCACGATCCCGAGCGAGGCCACGGTCTCGAGATCGTGCGGGCGCTCGCGACGGACTGGGGCGTCGAGGGCGACGAGGCCAGCCGCGTCGTCTGGGCCCGCCTCGACTGGCCGCTGCGATAAGGGCAACGGCCGGGACCGGGGGGATGGCCGGAGCCGCGGACGGGGGCTAGCCTCCTTCCGCGCGACCGCCGCCGGGACCTACGTTGTGGCCATGGAACGACTAGCCCGGGAAGATATCGCCGCCACGGCGGCCGTGCGGCGCGACCTCGGCCGCGACTACGACGACGTGCTCGCCGAGGGCCTGGTCGAGCGAATCGGCGCGGAGATCGACCGGCGGGTCGACGACCGGCTGGCGGACAGCGGCGGCCGGCCGAGGAAACGCCCCCGGTCCGGCGGGCCCGGCCTGGCCTCCCGGGCCTCCTGGGACGTGATCATCCTCGCCCTGGGCTCGATGATGATCGGCGGGATCACGGCCAATGCCATCCTGAACAACAGCCACGGGAACGCCGCCGCGGCCGTCATGATCTGGCTGGTCATCCTGGCCATCAACATCGCCTACGCCCGGCGCCGCTAACCGCATTAAGACCGCCATTTTTTACGCCCCGTCTCGGCGGCCGGCTGGTCACGATATGGCACGCTGGGCCCGTGCCCGTGCCTGTTCCCGCCGCTGCCGGGGTCCGCGTCGCGTGGCCGGAGGTTCCGGCGCCGGTGCGGGCGGCCATCGAGGCGGCGTGCGGCTCGGCCGTGGTCGAGGCGCGGACCCAGCCGGGCGGGTTCAGCCCCGGCGTCGCGGCCCGGGTGGTGTGCGCGGACGGGCGCAGGTTCTTTATCAAGGCGGTGTCGGCCGAGGCCAACCCGCGCTCACCCGGCCTGCACCGGCGCGAGGGACAGGTGCTGGCCGCGCTGGACCCGGTCATCGTCGCCCGCGGGCTGCCGATACCGCGGCTGCGCGGGACCGTCGACCGCGACCCGTGGGTGGCGCTGGTCCTCGACGACGTGGCCGGGCGGCATCCGGCGCAGCCGTGGGTGGCGGGCGACATCGAGCGGGTGCTGGCCGCGCTGGACCGGCTGGCCGGGGCGCTGACCCCGGCGCCGATCCCGGTCGATGCGGTCGGCGACCTCTACGCGGGCGCGTTCACCGGCTGGCGGACGCTCGCCTCCTCCCCGCCGCCGCGCCGCCTGGACCGCTGGTCCTCATCCCGCCTGGATGACCTGGCCGCGCTGGAGGCCACCTGGGCCGGGCACGCGGCCGGCGAAACGCTGCTGCACACCGACGTCCGCGCGGACAACCTGCTGCTCACCGCCGACGGCGTCGTGCTGGTGGACTGGCCCCGCGCCTGCGGCGGCGCGGGCTTCGTCGACGTGGTGTTCTTCGCCCCGAGCGTGGCGATGCAGGGCGGCCCGGAGCCCGCGGCCCTGCTTGCGATGTCGGCCGCGGGCCGGGGCGCGGGCCGGCGGGCGGTGGCCGCGGTGGTGTGCGCGGTGGCCGGGTACCTGACCAGTCAGTCGCTGGGGCCGGCGCCGGCCGGGCTGCCCACGCTGCGCGAGTTCCAGGCCGCCCAGGCCGACATCGCCCGGCGCTGGCTGGCGGAACTGCTCTGACCGGTCAGGCCGTCAGCACGCTGATCGTGATCAGCACCGCGTCGTAAAGGAAGTGCGCGACGATCGGCCGCATCAGGCGCCGGTGCTTCTGGAAGGACCGGGTGAGGAAGTAGCCGAGCGGGATCGTGAGCAGGAAGCCCAGCCCGTAGTAGACGTGATAGCTGGTACGCAGGGTCAGGCTGAGCACCAGGGCCCAGCGCGGGTTCCAGCCGAGCTGTTCCAGCCTGGTCAGCAGGTAGCCGCTGACCAGGGTCTCCTCGGTGACCGCGGTGATCGCGGACACCGCGAGCCCGTAGATGATGTAGTACTTCGGGACGTGCCCGACCGGGACCTGGTTGATCAGGTCCTTGTGCTCCGCCAGCAGCGCGGCGAACGGGATCGTGATCACGATGGCCACGCCGTATCCGGCGGCGGCCAGGCCGAGCCCCGGCCAGACGTCCCTGACCCAGCCCGGCCGGGTCAGGCCGAGCGCGGCCGGGTTCTGGCCGGTCCGGCTCAGCAGCAGCAGCGCCAGCGGCACCACCGCGGCGACCTCGAGGTAGGTGATGATCCCGAGGATGAGGTTGGCGACCGGATGGCCCGAGATCACCGTCGGGAACCGGGTGATCGCGCCGGCCCCGCCCACGTGCGCGGCCAGCACGTCGACCGCGGCCAGCACGCCAGGGACCAGGAACGCCAGCTGAACGAACCAGGTCTCGAGCACCAGACCGCGCCGGGACGGCGCCTCGACCCGGACCGGCGGCGGCGGCGCGGGCCGGGCCCAGTACACCCAGTCGGCCGGGGGCTCCGGCCACTCCGGCGGCGGGCGCCAGCCCGGCGGAGGCGACCAGCCCGGCGGCGGCTCCGGCCAGCCGGGGGGCGAGCGCCATTCCCAGGCCGGCGCGCTCATGGTCGCGGTCTCCCGCCGCCGGCGCCGCTCTGCCAGACTGGCCAGCAAGGAGGCCTCGCATGGGATCCTACGAGACGACGATCGGCATTCTCGAGGACGAGCTCACCCGGGTCGAGCAGGTCTTCGCCGGCCTGTCGGCGGACGAGTGGCGGGCACCGACGAAGCTCGTCCCGGTCGATCCGAGCCTGCCCCGGTGGACGGTCTTCGAGCTGGCCGGGCACTTTGACATCTCGATCGGGCTGACCAGGATGCTGATCGACGGCCGGGACGACAGCCGGCCGGCCCGCGACCGGACCAGCTTCTTCATCAACCCCCGCTCGGAGACCGCGCCGGTCGTCTACGACTACGCCTACACGATGGTGCGCGGCAAGACGCCCGCCGACATGCCGGGCGTGCTGCACGAGACGTTCTCGATGACGCTGTCGCAGGCGCGGTCGGTGCCAGCGGACACGGTCGGCCCCGGCTACTTCGCCCCGATGCGCGCGGACGAGTTCGTCGCGAGCCGCATCGTCGAGGCCGTCGTGCATGGCATCGACCTTACCCAGGCGCTCGGGCGCGCCCCGATCGCCACCACGGACGGCATCAAGGTGACCGCGGACATACTGGACGACCTGCTGGCCCGCCGCACCGTGGGCCGCCGGCCCCCGGAGCTCCCGAACGACCTGGACTGGATCATGGCCGCCGCGGGCCGGGAGCCGTTCGACGACAACCGGCTGCCGCTGATCGGCTGACGGGTCGCCGGCGGGTCAGGAGGCCGGCCGGCCCGGTTCCAGGTCGGCGTAATCGCGGATGTAGTTCGTGTACGCGGCACCGGAGTGCTCGGCGGCGAGGGCGTCGGCCGCGGGGTGCTGGCCGGCCGGGTACCGCCGCGAGATCAGATCCGCCTGAACCTCTTGCAGGTGCGACGGCTGGGCCGCCGCCGGGGTGGTCCCCGCCGCGACCGGCACCGTGACGCCGGCCAGCGCATCGTCGGTACGCGGCGTGGTGAGGGTCAGCACGGCGCCGAGGCCGGGCGCCGCGGCATCCCGCGCCGTCAGCGACGGCAGGCTCCAGCGTTCCTGCACGGTCTTGAGTATCGAGGTGTGATCGATCGGGGTGCTTCCGGCCGGCACCCGGAACACCGTCCCGGCCTGGATCAGCGGCGAGACCAGCACCGCGGGCACCCGGACCCCGAACCGGGTGAAGTCGAACCCGAACTCGCCGGCGTCGGCGTCCGGCACGACCGCCCCCGACGGCGGCGGGACGTGATCGTAGCAGCCGCCGTGCTCGTCGTAGGTGACGATCAGCAGCGTCTGCGGCCAGCCCGGCCCGCCGCGGACCGCCTCGTACACGTCGTGGATGAGCTGCTCGCCGAGCGCCACGTTGTAGTTCGGGTGCTGGCTGTTGCCGGTCGAGCCCCAGCTCGGCTCGAGGAACGTGAACGCGGGCAGGCGGCCGGCCGCCGCCGCGGCCTGGAAGTCGCCGAACTTGCCGGTGACGCCGCCGCTGGCGCTCGCGATGTCGGTGAACGTCGACATGGTCAGCGGCTCGGCGTCATACCCGTAGATCGCCCAGCCGATCCCGTGCCCCCCGAGCAGCCCGAAGATCGACGGAGACGTGAACGTGCGCGTCTTGTCGTCCATGTGCCCCTGGCTGGTCGCGGCGCAGGCGAACGCCCGATTCGGCAGGGTCTCGGTGGGGACCGAGGCGAACCACTGGTCGCAGACCGCGTACGAGGTGGCCAGCGCGGACAGCACCGGGAGCGCCTCGGGCGTAAAGCAGCCCATGATGTTGCTGGCCACCGTGCCGGGCACGATCGACCAGGTGCCCTCGCGCGACTGCCAGCCGAGCGTGTAGCTGAAGTCCTTGACGAAGCCCTGCATGGGCGGCACGTCCGAGGCGGCCGACGGCGCCGACTCCGTTCCGAACAGCTGGTCGTTCGTGGCCATGTACCCCTCGCCGGGATCGGCGCCGGGCATGAAATAGGCGTCCGGGGTCGCCGGCTCGATCCGCGACACGGTCACCGGCGCGCCGGCGGAATCGGGATTGGACTCCGTTCCGGTCAGCCCGGCAAATGGCTGCCCGGCCGGCGAGACGTTTCCCTGGGCGCTATACAGAAAGCCGAGCATGTGATCGAACGACCGGTTCTCCAGCATCAGCACCACGATGTGGTTGACCGATGCCAGGCCGCCAGCACCGCCAGGGTTGCTCATCCCCGTTCCCCCAATTCAGCCATGGCCGACGCCGCAACGCGGCGGACATTCCAGCCGCGCGCGAGCCTATGGTGTCATCCCGGATATGGCCCGCGGTAGTGATTGCGGCGGCGAGCCCGGGCCCGGCGGCCGCCTCGGCGAAGGCGATCAACCCCGGGCCTGGGCGTAATGAACGGCGGTCATGATCGTGTGCCGTGCCGGCCATCTGGATGAGCAGACCCCCCGCCGATTGCTGGTCCTTTCCCCGGCGCACCGGTGCCATTGTCGGTGCAACGGTCGCGCGGTCGCGCGTGGTCTACAGCAGAGAGGAGGTGGCCATGGATCCGCGGGCCGAAGCCGAGTTCACCGAGTTCATGAACGGCCGGTGGTCCGCGCTGGTCCGGCTGGGCTACGGGCTCACCGGCGACCAGGGGCTCGCCGAGGACCTGGCCCAGACCGCGCTCGCGAGGGCGTACGCGTCGTGGCCCCGGGTGCGCCGGGCCGGCGACCCCGACGCCTACGTGCGGCGGATCATGCTCAACGCCAACCACAGCCGGTTCCGCAAGCGCCGGGTGCGCGAGGAGCTGACCGGCCGGCCGCCGGAGACCGGGGCGCCGGAGGCCGGGACGCCCGACGACCGGCCGGCGCTGATGGCGGCGCTGATGCGGCTGCCCGCCGGCCAGCGCGCGGCGGTCGTGCTCCGGTACTGGATGGACATGACCGAGACCGAGGCGGCCGCGACGCTCGGCTGCTCGGTCGGGAACGTCAAGAGCCAGGCGGCGCGCGCCCTGGCCAAGCTGCGGGTCAGCGAGGACCTGGCGGAGGGGAGGCGGCCATGAGCGTCGATGAAGAGCGGGACCTGCGGCGGCGGCTGGGCGGCGTGCTCGAGGCGGTCGACCCGTCGCCGGCCCCGGTCGCCGCGACCGTGCGGCGCGGGCGGCTCATCCGGATCCGGCGGCAGGTGACGATCGCGGTCGGCCTGGCCGTGGTCGTCGGCGCCGCCGCGGGGGTGCCCGGGCTGCTGCGGCCGGCGCCCCGCGAGCCGCAGGCCGCGGCCAAGGCGAAGATAACCGTGACGCAGCTCGGGCCGAGGGCCGCCGGGGGCGTGATCGGCTCGGGGACGATCAACGGCAAGCGCTGGCGGCTGGTCGTCCGGCCGCAGGGATCGGGCGGCGCGGGCTCGAAGGACCTGTGCTTCCTGGTCAGCGGGGCGGTGTCGGCGGACCAGGCGTGCTACGGGGCGACCCCGGCCGGCGGGGGGCACTCCGATCCGGCCGCCTTCAACACGATCGGCGCCCATCCGGCCCAGGTTCAGTACGCGGTGGTCTCCTCGCAGGTGACGCGGATCGCGGTCACGCTGGCCGGGGGCACCGTGCTCGAGCTGCACCCGACCGAGGCCGACGGCCGGCGGTACGTGGCGTTCGCGATCCCGCTGCCGCTGGCGATCGACCGGGTCATCGCGTACGCGGGGCAGGCCGAGATCAGCCACGCGATCCCGTTCAGTACCGCGAGCGGGGACACGGTCGGGGCCTGGCTGACCCCGGGCCAGGCGGGCCCGCCGCGGGTGCGGCGGGTGGTCGGCTCCGGGTTCACCGACGGCACGTCCTGGTCGCAGGGCGTTCACGCGGGCCCGTGGGGGTACTGCTTCACCGGGCCGCTCAGCGGCTGCTTCGACACGGTGGCCCGCTCGATGGGCAACCGGGTCGCCAGCATCACCGGCGGCGGCAGCGGCGCGACGAACTGGGCGTTCGGGACGGCCGGCGCCGATGTCCGCTACGTGCGGGCGTCCCTGTCCGGCGGCCACCGGGTGCGCGCCAGCGCCGTCGACGTGGGCGGGCCGCGGTTCTTCGTGTTCGCGATCCCCAAGGGCGAGCGGCTGATCAGCGTGGGCTGGTACACGGCGTCCGGGCACGAGATCACCAGCGAGTCTGACGCCCAGATCTTTTCGCCATGATCCGGTCTGCTTGGCTGGAGCCATGACGACCCCCTCACTTCGCGACCGCCTGCGCCGCGGCGAGGCCGTATACGGCGGCTGGCTGACCATCCCGCACGTCCTCGGGGCCCGGGCGCTGGCCACGGCGGGCCTCGACTACGTCGTCGTCGACCTGCAGCACGGCGGCGCGACCGAGCACGACCTGGCCGCGCTGACCATGGCCATCCGGCAGGCCGGCGCCACCCCGATCGGGCGGGTGCGGTACGCCCATCCGGCCGACATCGGGCGCTCCCTCGACCTGGGTTGCGACGGCGTCATCGTTCCCAACGTCGAGTCCGCCGAGCAGGCGGCGTCGGTCGCCGGGGCCTGCCGCTACCCCCCGGTCGGCTACCGGTCGGCCGGCGGGACCATCGCGGTCGCGGATCCGCTGTGCTTCATCATGGTCGAGTCAACCAAGGCGATCGCGGACCTGGACGCCACCCTGGCCGTCGACGGGGTGGACGGGATCTACGTCGGTCCCCGGGACCTGTCGTACTCGCTGGGCTGCGCCCTGGACCCGCATGACCCGGTGCTGCGGAAGGAACTCGAGCGGGTCTGGGCCGCGTGCGCGGCGGCCGGCAAGCCGGCCGGGGTGCACGCCTCGGACGGGGCGACCGGCCGGCTGTATCGCGAGAACGGCTGCCAGCTGCTCACGGTCGTGGTGGACGCGGTGGCGCTGGCCCGGTCCGCGGGCGCGGAACTGGCGGCGGCGCGGGGCTGACGGCCCGGGCTGACGGCCCGGGGCTGACGGCCCGGGGCTGACGGTCGGGCCGACCGGGTTTCTGACCGGCCCGCCAGACACTCGCGTGCCCCGCCAGGGGGGGTCTGGCGGGGCACGCGGTGTGGGGGGGTGGGGGCGTGGTTACGGGGTCAGAACATGCCCTTGGCCACGGTGGCCACGATGTGCGCCGCCTGGACCTCCCACTTGGCGTAGGCGTAGGGGAAGGCGGACTTCTGCACGCCCTGGGCCGCCTGCCACAGCGGCTGCGTGGCCCAGGCCGGGTTGCTGCCCTGGTACTGCGCCAGCCCGGTCAGGAACGCGTCCGACGCGTAGGCCGGGTCGGTCACCTGAGCGGCGGTGCCCCAGCCCATGTCCGGCTGCTGCTGGAACAGGCCCAGCGAGTCGTAGGTGCCGTAGTTGATGTTCACCAGCTGGGACTCCTGCATGGCGGTCGCCACGGCGATCACCGCCGAGCGCAGGCCCATGTGCTTGGCCAGCGCCTGCTGCACGATCGTGGTGGCGTTGCGCCACTGGGCCGAGTCCAGCGACATCTGCGACTGCGGCCCGCTGACCTCAGCGGGAAGCAGGCGGTCGGCCGCCGGCAGCCGCCCGCTGGCCTGGCCGGCCGCGGCGTGCATGATCGCCGACCAGGTGGTCAGCGGCCTCGGCGCGGCGGCCTTGGCCTGGGCGCGCAGCGCCGCGTCGAGCTGCGCCGTGTGCGCGGCGTTCTGCGTCGCGGCGCTGTGGGCAGCCACCGTCGAGGCCTGGGTCGCGGCGGGGGCGGTCGTGGCGGCGGTCGCGGCACCCGCGCCGGCCGCGGCGATCGCGGTGCCGAGCAGGGTGGCGGCCATCGCACGACGGGGGTGCAGGGCGCGGGGGAAACGGGCAAAGCTCCGCAAAGCTGTTCCTTTCCTTGGTTCCCCGTCGCCCGGCTGGGCTCACTGCCCAGGCCGGAGGGTTGGCCTTGGCTGGCGCTGCCTGCCCGGGCCCGCATGCGCGTATGACTCACGCGTGTGCGTCCGCTTGGGGTTGGGCGCGGCCTGCGCTCTGTCGCGGGGGGCGACGAGCCGGGCGGCCGGGCAGGCACAGAAGCGCGTTCACTGGAAGGGGGGCACGCGCTCCCGGACGGGGATCGCACGTATAACGCCAGCTCGAGACGCCGAGCATCCCGGTTGCGGCCGGATATGACTCTTGTCACTGTCCGTGATGTCGGGAATATGGAACCCTTCTGACCTGGGGGTTTGTTTCAGCGTCGGCTACTGCGGGTAACGGCCGGCGGCCGCGTGACCGGCTTGCGGGGGGCGGCCGCCGCCGGTCTGCCGCCGGTCTGCCGCCGGTCCCGGGCGTCTATCGCGGCCTTCGCGTGGGGGCCTAGGGTGGTGGGTAGAGCGGCGGTAGGCGCAGGGGGCACGCCCGAGCCGTGAGCCACGGACAATCCGGAGGCAAGCATGGGACTTATGGACAAAGTCAAGGCGCAGGCGACCGTGCTCGCGCAGAAGACGCAGGACACGGCGCGCGACATTCAGGCCAAGCGGCGCGCCGACGTCATGCTCCGCAACCTGGGCGCGGCGGTCTACGCCGACCGCACCGGCCGGGCCGGCCCGAACAGCCAGGCCGACATCGACAAGCTGGTCGCCGACCTCAAGGCGCACGAGGCCGAGAACGGCATCAACCTGGCGCCCGAGGCCGCGCCATCCGGCACCGTGCCGCCGCAGAGCGGTCCGGCCGATCCGGGCGGCCCGGGAGACCCGGGGAACCCGCCGCCCGGGGAGACCACCACGCAGGTCTAGGACTCTCCGGCGAGGCGGCGGACGGGCGGCTAGTTAACGGCAGGCGTCCTGCGCCGCTGTTCGCTGCTGCCCGGGCGGGGCGGACTGGCCCGACGAGCCGGACGCGCTCTGGCCGCCCGGCGCGGACGCGGTGACCGTGTGATCGTTCTGGCCGAGCAGGATCCTGACCCTGGCCAGGCCCTTGACCTGCTGCAGCCGAGCTCCGGGCAGGACCTGGCCGACGACCTGGGCCGATGCCTTCTGCCCGGCGGGGTACTGAATGACGGTCTGGGTCAGGTCCTGGTTGGGCCAGTCGACGCCGGACCGGTGCACCTTGAAGCCGAGCGCGGCCAGCTGGCTTCCGGTGCTGCCGGACAATCCGCCGATCGTTGTCCCGTTGTAGACGTCGACCGAGACCTGGCCGCGGCGCGGCGCGTGCCGTTTCGCCGCCTGGTGGCCGGCGGCGGGCGCCTGGGTGGCCGGCGGCTGGTCGGTCTTCAGCTCGTTGAACAGCGCGGTCGCGGCGCTCTGGTTCCACAGCACGGCGGACTCGCCGTTCGGCGTCTGGTAGTTGGTGTTGGCCAGCGGCACGGTCGTGAACGTCACGTCGCCGGGGGAGAGCCCGCGCAGCTCGTCGGCCAGGCTGACCACGTTGAAGCCCTGGTCGACCCGGATCGCGGCGGATGTCGCCGACAGGAAGCTCTCCAGCCGCACCGGGTTGGCCAGCACCCCGGACTTGAGGCCCTCGCTGAGCGCGGAGGAGATCAGCTGCTGCTGATCCTGGATCCGGGCCAGATCGGAGGTGGCGAACGAATGCCGGTCCCGGGCGAACTCGAGCGCCGTGATGCCGTTCACGTGATGCAGGCCGGCCGACATGTGCAGACCGCTGTACCGGTCGTCGACCGCGAAGGGCAGGCAGATGTTCACCCCGCCGAGCGCGTCGATCACCTTGACGAAGCCGAGGAAGTTCACCTCGACGTAGTCATTGATGGTGAGCCCGGTGAGCTGCTCGATCGTCTGCACCATCAGGCTCGGCCCGCCGATGCCGAGCGCGGCGTTGATCTTGTTCATGCCGTGGCCGGGGATGTTCACCCAGGAGTCGCGGGGCAGGCTCACCACGCGGACGTAGCGGTGGTTGGCCGGCACGTGCACCACCATCAGCGTGTCGGTGTCGGTTTCGCCGGAGTTGGCGCCCACGTGCAGCTGGGCCTGCTGGCGCGGGGTCAGGCCGGTCCGCTCGTCGAGGCCGGCCACCACGATGTTCAGCGGACCGCTGGACGGGGTGCCCGCGGTTCCGGCGTTCAGCCGGCCCAGGTGGCCGTTGATGTAGCTGGTGAGCGCCCACGCGCCGCCCGATGTGAGCATGACCAGCGCGGACATCACCCCGGCCGCCGTCAGCAGGGCCCGCCGCTGGCGGGCCTTGCGGCCCGCGGAGATGCGCGCCATGAGCTGCTGCTGCGCGGCGGCGGGCGCGGGCCTGCGCCGGGTCCCGGTGTGCCGGCTGCGGCTCACGGGCTGCGGGCGCGATCCGGCCGGGGAACGCGTCCCGGACCTGGCCGGCGGCGGCCGCTCGCCCGAGGCGGAGCGCCCGGTGGATGACGGATAGTAACCGGGGCGCGGGGCGGGGGTGTCCGGCAGCGGCGAGTCGGGCGAGGACATCGACCTCGAGAACGGCGTGGTCGAGCCGTCGCGGAGGGCCGGTTCGCCGCCCAGCGCGTCGTCGTCACTGCCGGTCATCAGCTCCCCCGGGATGCCGTTCCTCGTAGGCTAGCGCGCACGCCAGCCGCGAACCGGCTTCCAGCGCCGGCGGGTCCGCAGTTTGCCGTGCCGGTGACCGTGGTTTTGCCTCTGCGCGACGCGGTCTTGCCGCGCGACGCGGTCTTGCCGCGCTACGCGGTGGGTGGCTCCGGGTCGCGGGGCAGGCCGAGTATCCGCTCGCCGATGATGTTCAGCTGTATGTCGGTCGTGCCCCCGCCGATCGTGAGCGCCTGGGTCATCAGCACCTGCCTGGCCCAGTGCGCGCCGTTCGGGCCGCCGGACGTGACGGCCGTGCCGCCGTGGCCGCCGAGCGCCCCGCCGGTGCCCGACATCGCCAGGCAGAGCTCGGCCACCTGCTGCGCGTGCTGCATGCCCAGGAGCTTGCGCACGCTGCCGGTCGCGCCGGGCTCGGTTCCGGACAGCTGCTTGAGCGTGACCCGCAGCCCGAGCAGATCGATCGCGTGCCCCTGGCAGACCAGCGTTCCCACCTGCTCGAGCGGGGCATCGGCGGTCACCTTCGCGACGCTGAGCAACTCGGGCACGCCGCAGCCGAAGGTCCAGGTCTGCGAGAGCGACACCCGCTCGTTGGCCAGCGTCGTCCTGGCCACCCGCCAGCCGCCGTTCACCTCACCGACGACGCAGTCGTCCGGCACGAACACGTCGTCGAGGAAGACCTGGTTGAACAGGGAGTCGCCGGTGATCTCCCGCAGCGGCCGGACCTCGACGCCGGGGGCGGACATGTCCACGAGGAAGTACGTGATCCCGTCGTGCCTGGGCGCCGCCGGGTCGGTGCGCGCGATGCAGATGGCCCAGGCCGCCTGCTTGGCGAGCGAGGTCCAGATCTTCTGCCCGGTGATCCTCCAGCCGCCGTCCGCCCGGGCCGCCCGCGTGCTCAGCCCGGCCAGGTCCGAGCCCGCGCCCGGCTCGCTGAACAGCTGGCACCACAGGTAGTCACCGCGCAGCGTGGGCGGCAGGAACCGCTGCTGTTGCTCCGGGGTGCCGTACTGGATCAGCGCCGGGACCACCCAGGCGCCGATGGCCAGGCCCGGCGCCCGCACGCCGGCCGCGCGCATCTCCTGGGCGATGATCACCTGCTCCAGTGCGCCGGCGCCGCGCCCCCACGGGCGCGGCAGGTGCGGGACGACCCAGCCGTCGGCGGCCAGCCGCCGGGCGCGCTCCGGGCCGGACAGCTCGGCGATCACCGCGAGCTCATCGCGGATCTGGGCCCGCAGGTCGGTGTCCCCGCCCGGGAGTTCCACCTGAACCGGCCGGCTGACGCCGGACAAGGCCAGCCCGGCCATGTGCCTGGTCCATTCGTCGGAGGGGCCGAGCAGGGCGCGCAGCGACAACGCCCGCCGGAAGTACAGGTGAGCCTCGTGCTCCCAGGTGTAGCCGATCCCGCCCAGCACCTGGATGTGCTGCTGCGCGCACGACACCGCGGCATCGATCGCGACCACCGCGGCCACGCCCGCGGCGAACTCACGCTGCCGGCCGGCCAGGTCGCCGGCCCCGTCACTGTCGGGGCGAGCCGGGTCGGGTGCGGTGCGCGCGGCGTCCCACACGGCGGCCGCGGCCTGCTCGGCCGCGGTCAGCATCCGGGCGCAGCGATGCTTCACGGCCTGGAACTGGCCGATCGGCCGGCCGAACTGGTGGCGGATCTTGGCGTAGTCGCTCGCGGCCCGGGTCACGCAGTCGGCGATGCCGGACGCCTCCGCGCCGAGCAGGATCGCCGCGAGGCTGGTCACCGCGCGCCGGTCCAGGCCGGTCAGCAGCCGGTCGGCGGGCACCACGGCCCGCTCGGCGCGAACCTGGGCCACCGGCCGGGTGAGGTCCAGGCTCTCCAGGGGCGTGATGTCCAGACGGCCGGCGTCGATCGCGGCCCAGACCTCGCCGCCTTCGGTCTGCACCGGCAGGACGACCAGGTCGGCGAGTGATGCGCCGAGGACGGGACCGGACTCGCCCTCGATGACCAGGCCGCCGGCCGCGTCCGGCGAGCCGGTCAGGCCCGCGGCCAGGCCGACCGCCCCGGTCTTCGACCCGTCGGCCAGGCCGGTCACGAGCTTGCCGGTGATCCCGGCGGCGACGAGCGCCGCGCTGGCCAGCACCGTGGGCACGAAGGCGCCGGGAACCAGCGCCCGGCCGAGTTCCTCGACGGCCACGGCCAGCTCGGGCAGGCCGTAGCCCTGCCCGCCGTCCTCCTCCGGCACGTGCAGCCCGAGCAGCCCCTGCTCGGCGAGGCCGGGCGCCAGCGACTCGCGGTACAGCGCGGACCCGCTGTCCGTCCCGTCGGCCGCGCCGCGGACCACGTCGGCCGGGCAGTGGCGCTGGGCCCAAGCCGTCACGGTCTCGGCAAGCTCCAGATGCTCTTCGGTCAGGCCGAGCGCCATGGTTCACCCCGTTTGAGGTCGTCTGCTGGCTGATGCGACAACTCTAGAACGAGATTCGGATTCAGCCCAGATCACGGCCGGCGGAAGGGCTCTGACCTGCCCGCGACCCCCCAGGCAACGGTTGCAAGAAGGGCATCAAGGCGATTGCAAGAAGGGCGTCAAGGCGGGTTTGCACGCTGGTGTCAGCGGTCCCGGTCCGGGGAGATCGCGGGCCGCCAGGCGCGCACCCTGGAGGTCAGGCGTGATTCTGAGGCAGAGTCGGATCCGGTCGGCCTGCGTGGCGATCGTGCGCCCGTTCAGCAGCGGCGCCATCCTGGAGGCCGAGTTGCACAGTCTCGGCTGCCAGGTGCTGGCGGTCGTGCCCGCGCGGCCCCTGCCCGTCCACCATTTCGAGTCGTTCGACCCACGTCGCTACGACGCGGTCTTCATCGAGAACGGGGACCTCGCCGGGCTCGCCCGGCAACTGTGCATCGCTGGCGTCACCGGCGTTGTCCCCGGCTGTGAGGACGGCGTCTGGCTCGCCGACGAGCTATGCCGGCGGCTCGGCCTGCCGGGCAACCCCCGGGAGTCGACCGCGTCGCGTACCAGCAAGAGCGTGCAAGCCGCCACCCTCGCGGCGGCCGGAGTGCCCGCCCCGCGGACCGTGGCCGCGCGGACCCTGACCGCGGCGTTCGCGACCGTGGACAGGCTCGGCGGCTACCCCGTCGTGGCCAAGCCGGATGCGTCGGCCGGGAACGACGGGGTCCGGATCGCCCGGAACAAGCGGGTGCTCACCGACGCCTGGGAACAGGCGGCGGACCGGATCAACGCGCTCGGCAATTTCAACCATGGCCTGCTCATACAGCAGCACCTGGCCGGCCGCGCCCTCCCCGGTGCGCTGCCGGCCTGTCCGGGCGGTCCCGGGCAGCCCACCTGGCAGTACACGGTGAACACGGTGAGCGCGGCCCAGGCTGACGGTCCGCCGGTGCACTACGTCACCGATGCCTGGCTGGATCGCCGGCGCGAGCTGGCCTCCGGCCACAGCGTGTACGACCTGCAGATACTGCTCGCCGGTGACGACCCGGTCACCGAGCTGATCAGCCAGTACGCCCTCACCGTGCTCGACGCGCTGAAGATCCGGGGCGGGGCGGCACATGTCGAGCTGATGCTCGTCCCGGGCACCGAGGCGGACCCGTTCAGCATCCGCGACGGCCGTGGCGGCTGGCTGACCCCGATGCCCATCGAAGCCGGCGCCCGGCTCGGCGGAATGATCTCCCAGGCGGCCATGCGGGCGGCCCTGGGCGCGAGCCAGGTCACCATCCTCGCGGAATCCCTGGCCGCGCCCCGCATGTTCGCCCGGCGCGTCGCCCGCGGGCGGTACCGGCAGGCGGCCGCCGCGGCACAGCTTGACCTGATCGCACCGCACGTCGGCGTCCTGGACGGGAACGTGCTCGACAAGATCCTTTCCTTGCCGACCGTGGCCGCGGCAACCGAGGGTCTGCAACCCAACACCCCGGTCGACCAGACGATGCACCTGTTCAACAGCCCGGGCAAGCTCGACCTGGTCGGCGACGCGGATCAGGTCGCCGCCGACTGTGCCGCGATACGCGAGGCCGAACGGTATCTCTACCGGCCGCTGCCGCAACGCCTGCCAAAGCGGGTACGGCCGGAACGGTCGCTGCCGGAACGGGCCCGGCCAGCATGACCGGCCGCCACCGCAGGATCCACCTGCGCCGGGCGCGGATCCTGCTGACCGCCGGGCGGACGGCCGGTCAGACCGGTAGCTGGGCGGCGCTGGTCGCGGCCCTGCCCCTGGCGCTGGCCCGCCCCGACCCTGGGCTGTGGCTGTCGGCGGTCACCGCCGCCTGGGCCGCCCCGGTCGCCATCGCGGAACTGCCGTTAGTGGCGGGTCGGCTGGCCGACAGTCCCCGGTGGGGTCCCCGCCGTGCCGGGGCGGCCAGCTGGGCGCTGGCCGCCGTTGCCGCCGCCGCGGCGATCACCTCGCGCGACCTGCCTGTCGTCATCGCCGCTCTCGCCGTGACGTCCGCGGCCCGCGGCGTCGGCGTCGTCGCGGGGGACACGGCGCCGAGCTGGCTGCCCGGCCAGCCCGACCTGGGCATCTCCGCCGCGTGGGTGATGCTCGGTGACACCCTTCCGGTGCTGGCCGGGCCGCTCGGCTCCGCCACGTTGCTGTACGCCTGGGGTCCTCGCGCCCCGTGGGTCGTCACCGCCGCGCTGTTCGCCGTCGCGGGGTGCGCCGCCGTGGCCGTGCCCGCGATCCGCCCCGCCGTGGTCGCGGTCTCGGTCACGGCGCCCGCCTTCTCCGGCCGGCGCCGCTGGCTGCCGGTCACCAGGATCGGCGGCATGCTGGCGGTGACGGCCGGGATCTGGCTCAGCTACGGCGCGATGGAGGTGCTGCAGCCGCTGTTCGTGAAGGAGGGGCTGCATGCCTCGCTGATCGTCTACGGCTGGACCATGGCCTCGAACGCGGTGGCCGGCTCGGCGGTGGCCGTCGCGGCGATGCCGAAACACTCTCCGCTGCGTGCCTTCCTCACCTGGCGCTGGAGTGTCCCGGTCTCGGCGCTGGCCGTGGCCGCGGCGCTGCGCGTGTTCACCGCCACGAGCTCGGTGACGGTGGCCTTGGGCGGCAGCGCGCTCTGGGGGGCCGCCGCCGTGCTGTTCACGCTGGCCTCGAAGGAGGTCATCCTCTCGCAGGTTCCCGCGCAGTCCCACGGCGAGGCGATGGCGCTGTGGCGCGCCGTGCAGAGCGGCGCCTACACCGCGCCCGCAGCCGTGACCGGGCCGCTCACGGCCACGTTCGGCCTGGCCAGGGTGCTGGCCGGGGTATGTGCCCTGGCCGGTGCGTCGGCGATGTGTCACGGCGCCGGCACCGCCGCTGCCAGCGTCACCCGTCCGCGGGCCCGGCGCCGGGCCGCCCTGACGCTGAAGGCGCTGGCGCTGCCTGCTCCGGCGCGGCCTGTCCCGGTGCTGCCCGCTCCGGTGCTGCCTGCTCCGGTGCTGCCCGCTCCGGTGCTGCCCGCCCCGGCACTACCGTCCCAGGTGCCGCCGGTGCCGGTGTCGCCTGCCCCGGCCGTGCCCGCCCAGGCCGGATCCCCCGCCGACGCAGAGCCCAGGGTCGTTCTCCGGACTCTTGACTGACCGGCGCCGAGGCCGCCAAAACGCGGGCGCTTGGGCTTGGTGGCGCCCCGGGTGGCGAGAATGGGCAGATGGCGGAATCAGGAACCCCTGGGCAGCCGTCGCGGGATCAGGATCACCGGCCGGCCGCGGACGGGTCCGGGAGCGCGCATCAGGAGCTGTGGACCGAGCTGACGCGGCTGGCCGACCAGGTCGCGGCGGGCAAGTTCGTGGGCGCGGTGGTTCCGGCCTGGCGGCGCCGGACCAGGGGTGAGCGCCGGTGGCCGGTCACCGCCAGCGTCGCGGTGGCGATCGTGCTGCAGCTCTCGCTGTCGGACGCGCTGAACAAGCCGCTGCCGCACTATCTGCTGCCGGGGCTGGAGATCGCGCTGGGCATCGGCCTTTATCTCGCCAACCCGGTCCGGATCGAGCGGCGCGGCCCGATGATCCGGGCGGCCAGCATCGCGCTGATCCTGCTGATCACGGCCGCGAACGCGGTGTCCGCCGTGCTGCTGATCCGGGCGATCGTCGAGGTGCTGCCGAATACCTCCACGGCCGGCCCGCTGCTGTCCTCCGGCGCCTCGGTCTGGGTCACCAACGTGATCGCATTCGGGCTCTGGTACTGGGAGTTCGACCGGGGCGGGCCGGTGCGCCGGGCCGAGGGCACGGCGGTGCATCCCGACCTGATGTTCCCGCAGATGACCTCGCCCGCGCTGGCGCCGCCGGACTGGGAGCCGTACTTCGTCGACTACCTGTACCTCTCGTTCACGAACGCGACCGCCTTCAGCCCGACGGACGTGATGCCGCTGGCCCGCTGGGCCAAGCTGACGATGGCCGTGCAGTCGGCGGTGTCGCTCGCGGTGGGCGCGCTGGTCATCGCCCGCGCCGTCAACATCCTGAAGTAGCCGGTCGTCGCTAGCCCGAGGTTACCCGTTAGTAGTATACTTGCTTGTTACTGGCGAGTAAGTTTCGCTGAGCGAGGGCGGGGAGGCCGCGGTGGGGCACTACAAGAGCAACCTCAGGGACATCGAGTTCAACCTGTTCGAGGTGCTGAAGCGCCAGGACATGCTGGGCTCGGAGTTCTTCCCCGAGGTTGACGAGGAGACGGCGCGCGGCATCCTGGCCGAGGTGGAGCGACTGGCCACCGGGCCGATCGCGGAGTCGTTCGCCGAAGCCGACCGCAACCCCCCGGTCTTCGATCCCGCGACCTCGTCGGTGCGCATGCCCGAGGCGTTCAAGAAGTCGTTCCGGGCCTTCATGGACGCGGAATGGTTCCGGCTCGAGCTTCCCGCCGAGCTCGGCGGCACCCAGGCGCCCCGCTCCCTGCACTGGGCCGTGGCCGAGCTGATCCTCGGGGCCAACCCCGCGGTGTGGATGTACGCGAGCGGCGCCTCCATGGCCAACGCCCTGTGGCGCATGGGCACGCCCGAGCAGCGGCGCTTCGCCGAACAGGCGATTGAGCGCCGGTGGACCGCGACGATGGCGCTGACCGAGCCCGACGCCGGGTCCGACGTGGGCGCGGGCCGGACCAAGGCGATCCGCCAGCCGGACGGCACCTGGCACATCGAGGGCGTCAAGCGGTTCATCACCAGCGCCGAGCACGACATGGCGGAGAACATCTTCCACCTGGTCCTGGCCCGGCCCGAGGGCGCGGGCCCCGGTACCAAGGGGCTGTCGATGTTCCTGGTGCCCAAGTACCTGGTCGCGCCCGACGGCGAGCTCGGCGAGCGCAACGGGGTCTACGTGACCGGCGTCGAGCACAAGATGGGCCTCAAGGCCTCCACCACCTGCGAGCTGACGTTCGGCGGGGACCGCCCGGCGGTCGGCACGCTGGTCGGCGACGTGCACGACGGCATCAGGCAGATGTTCGTCATCATCGAGTTCGCCCGGATGATGGTCGGCACCAAGGCGATCGCCACGCTGTCGGCCGGCTACCTCACCGCGCTGGACTTCGCGAAGACCCGGGTGCAGGGCGCCGACCTGACCCAGCTCACCGACAAGACCGCGCCGCGGGTCACGATCATCCACCACCCGGACGTCCGCCGGCTGCTGATGCTGCAGAAGGCCTACGCCGAGGGCATGCGCGCCCTGGTGCTGTATGCCGCGACGTTCCAGGACGCGATGCAGGTGGCCGAGGCGAAGGGGACGGCCGACGATGCCGCCGCCGCTCTCAACGACCTCCTGCTTCCCCTGGTCAAGGGCGTCGGCTCGGAGCGGGCCTACGAGATGCTCACTCACTCGCTGCAGGTCCTGGGCGGGTCCGGCTTCCTGCAGGACTACCCGATCGAGCAGTACATCAGGGACGCGAAGATCGACAGCCTGTACGAGGGCACCACCGCCATCCAGGGCATGGACCTGTACTTCCGCAAGATCGTCCGCGGCGAGGGCAAGGCCCTCGGCTACCTGCTCGGCCAGATCAGGGAGTTCGCCGCCGCCGAGTCCGGCAACGGACGGCTCAAGGCCGAGCGCGCCGCGCTGGCAAGGGCGGCCGACGATGTCGAGGCCATCGTGACCGCGCTGCACGGCTTCCTGGTCGGCAGCACCGAGCAGCCGGCCGAGCTCTACCGGGTGGGCTTCAACACCACGCGACTGCTGCTGGCGCTCGGTGACCTGATCATCGGCTGGCTGCTGGCCAGGCAGGCGGTGATCGCCCAGGTCCGGCTGGACGAGGGCGGCGCGTCAGCCGCCGACCAGGCGTTCTACGAGGGCAAGATCGGCGCGGCGCGGTTCTTCGCCGCGACGGTGCTGCCCCGCCTGGCCGCCGAGCGCGAGGTTGCCGAGGCAACCACCCTCGACCTCATGGACCTGCCCGAAGCGGCGTTCTGATTCGCCCGGCGGTCAGATCTCGTACTGAACCGCGACGCGCTGCCGGGAGATCGGGTCGATCACCCGCTCGATGATCTCCCGGTGGGCCGGGTGCTGACGGTAGGCCAGGTAGCTCTCCGTGTCATCGAAGTCGGCCACCAGGGCGCAGTCGAAGTTGCTGGCTTGCACCACGCCCGCGTCGGGGCCGATGTCATACCCGCGCAGCCCGCTCATCAGCGGCGGCAGCGTCCGGAGCTCGTCGAGCACCTGCTGCTTCTGCTCGTCGGTCGCCTCCGGGACCCAGGCGAACAGCACCACGTGCCGCAACATGGCGATCCCTTCGTTAGCGGTGGCGGGCGGGGTCAGGACCAGGCGAGCATCCGCAGCGGGTCCTCCAGCATGGCGCCGATGTCGCGGAGCACGGCCGAGCCCAGCTCGCCGTCGACGATGCGGTGATCGAAGGACAGGCCCAGCGTGGTGACCTTCCGCACCGCCAGCTGTCCCTGGTGGACCCAGGGTGCGTCCTTGACCCGTCCGAACGCGAGGATCGCGGCCTCGCCGGGCGTGAGTATCGGCGTCCCGGTGTCCACGCCGAACACGCCGACGTTCGTGATCGTGATCGTCCCGCCGCGCAGGTCGGCCGGGGTCGCCTGGCCGGCCCGCGCGGTCTCGGCCAGTTCGGCCAGGGCGCGGCCCAGGCCGGGCAGCGAGAGCGCGTGGGCGTCCTTGACGTTCGGGACAACCAGCCCGCGCTCGGTCGCGGCGGCGATGCCCAGATTCACGTAGTGCTTGACCACGATCTCCTGGGCGTCCTCGTCCCAGGACGAATTGATCATCGGGTGCCGGGCCACCGCCACCATCAGCGCCCGGGCGACCAGCAGCAGCGGCGACACCCTGATCTCGCTGAACTCGGGCAGCGTCCGCAGGCGGGCCGTGGCGGCCATGGTCTCGGTCATGTCGATCTGCAGGAACTCGGTGACGTGCGGCGCGGAGAAGGCGCTGCCGACCATGGCCGCCGCCATGTGCTTGCGCACCCCGCGGATGGGAATGCGCTCCTCGCGGGCCACCGCGGTCACCGGCGCGAACCGGTTCGGAGCGGCGGGCGCCGGGCCCTCGGCGGCCGCCGGCCCGGCCGTTTCGAGCCCGCGCACGGCCGACTGCACGTCGTCGCGCGTGTTCGAGCCGCCCGGGCCGGTGCCGGACAGCAGAGTCAGGTCGACGCCCAGGTCCCGGGCCAGCTTGCGCACCGGCGGCTTGGCCAGCACGGCGGGTCGCGACCCGGCCAGGGCCGCGGCCGCGCCGCTGCCGGCGGCGGCCTTTCGCGGCCGCCGGGCCGTCGAGCCCGCCTTGACGCCGTAGCCGACCAGCACCGCATGCCGCTCGTCCTCCTTGGGCGTCAGGGTCCCCTCGATGCCCGGCTCGGTCCCGCCCTCCGCCGGAGACGAGGACGGGGACGGGGACGGGGACGGGGATTCAGGCGGAGGCGGAGGCACCAGGTCCGCGCTGGTGCTGCCGCGCGGGGCGGGCGGCGTGGTGATGCCCGCGTCCGGCCCCACCTCGACGGAGATGATCGGCGTCCCGACGTCGGCGGTCGTGCCCTCCGGCACCAGCAGCCCGGCCACCACGCCCTCGTACGGCGACGGCAGCTCGACCACCGCCTTGGCCGTCTCGATCTCCACGATGATCTGGTTGATCGTCACCTTGTCGCCCGGCTGGACGTGCCACTTGACGATGTCGGCCTCGGTCAGCCCCTCACCCACGTCGGGGAGCTTGAACTGCTTGAGCTCTGACATGCGGTCCCCTCAGTAGCCGAAGGTGCGGTCGACGGCGTCCAGCACCCGATCCAGGTCCGGGATGTAGTGCTCCTCCAGCCGCGACGGCGGGTACGGGGTGGAGAAGCCGCCGACCCGCAGCACGGGGGCCTCCAGGTGGTAGAAGCACTCCTCGGTCACCCGGGCCGCGATCTCGGCACCGAGGCCGCTGGTGACCGGCGCCTCGTGCGCGACCACGCACCGTCCGGTCCGCCGCACCGACTCGAAGATCGTTTCGGTGTCCAGCGGCGCGAGCGAGCGCAGGTCGATCACCTCCACCGAGCGCCCCTCCTCGCCCGCCGCGGCCGCCGCGGCGGCGCACGTCTTGACCATGGGGCCGTAGCACAGCAGGGTCACGTCGGTGCCGCCGATCAGGACGCGCGCCCGGTCCAGCGGCAGCGCGCCGGCCAGGCCGCCCGCGGTGTCCACCTCGGCCCGCTCCCAGTAACGGCGCTTGGGCTCGAAGAAGATCACCGGGTCGTCGTTCTTGATCGCGAGCTGGATCATCGCGTAGGCGTCGGCGGGGTCGCCGCAGGCGACGACGCGCAGCCCGCCGGTGTGGGTGAACAGCGCCTCGGGCGACTCGCTGTGGTGCTCGACGGCGCCGATGCCGCCGCCGCACGGGATCCTGATCACCACGGGCAGGATCAGGTTGCCCAGCGAGCGGAGCCGCATCTTGGCCAGCTGCGTGGTGATCTGGTTGAAGGCCGGGAACACGAAGCCGTCGAACTGGATCTCGCACACCGGGCGGTAGCCGCGCAGCGCCAGGCCGATCGCGGTGCCGACGATGCCGGACTCGGCCAGCGGGGTGTCCACCACCCGCGCCTCGCCGAAGTCCTTCTGCAGCCCGTCGGTGACCCGGAACACCCCGCCGAGCTTGCCGACGTCCTCGCCCATGATCAGGACCTTGGGGTCGTCCTCCATGGCCTTGCGCAGGCCCTCGTTCAGGGCCTTGGACAGGGTCAGCCTGGTCATCGGACGGCCTCCTCGAACGACTCGAGGTAAGCGGCGTACTGATCGCGCTCCGCCTCCAGCAGCGCGTTCGGCTCGGCGTAGACGTTGTCGAATATCGCCAGCGGGCCCGGGTCGGGCATCTCCAGGCAGGCCTTCCTGATCCGCGCGCCGAGCTCCGCCGCCTCCGCGTCGAGCTCGGTGAAGAACGACTCGTCGGCCAGCTCGTTGCGGATCAGGTACGCCTTGACCCGCTCGATCGGGTCCTTGAGCTTCCACGTCTCCAGCTCGGCCGCCAGCCGGTACCGGGTCGGGTCGTCGGTCGTGGTGTGGGCGCCCATCCGGTAGGTGAACGCCTCGATCATCGTCGGCCCCTGGCCGTCCCGGGCGGCCTGCATCGCCTTCCTGGTCACGGCCAGGCAGGCCAGCACGTCGTTGCCGTCCACCCGGACGCCGGGGAACCCGAAGCCCGGCGCCCGCAGGTACAGCGGGACCCGGCTCTGCCGCTCCAGCGGCGCGGAGATCGCCCACTGATTGTTCTGGCAGAAGAACACGATCGGCGCGTTGGTGACCGAGGCCCAGATGAACGCCTCGTTCACGTCGCCCTGGCTGGTCGCGCCGTCGCCGAAGTAGGCGATGACGGCCTCGCCGTTCTCGCCGCCCACCGCGCCGTCGCGCTGGATGCCCATGGCGTAGCCAGTGGCGTGCAGCGTCTGGCTGCCGATCACGATCGTGTACAGGTGAAAGTTGTGCGCCGCGGGGTCCCAGCCCCCGTTGCTCACGCCCCGGAACAGCTCCAGCAGCCTCGTCGGGTCGAGCCCGCGGCACCAGGCCACCCCGTGCTCGCGGTAGGTGGGAAAGGCCATGTCGGCCGGCTTCAGGGCCCGGCCCGAGCCGATCTGCGCCGCCTCCTGGCCGAGCAGCGAGGCCCACAGGCCCAGCTCGCCCTGGCGCTGCAGGGCGATCGCCTCGAAGTCGATCCGGCGGACCAGCACGAGGTCGCGGTACAGACCGCGGATCTCCTCGGCCGATATCTCCAGCGGGTAGTCGGGGTGTTCGATCCGTTCGCCCTCGGGCGTCAGGAGCTGAATGAACTCGGCTGACTCTGGTTGCCCGCCGCCGCGGGAGGAATCAGCTGAAGTAGCTCGCCCGGCGTCGTTGACGGCCATGCCACTCCTCGCTTCGTTCGGGGCCGGTCCGGGGACGCTGACCGGCCGGTGGTGCTGACCTGGCGTCCCGCTGTGACAGTACCCGGCGGGAGTCGCCGGAGGTCAAGCGGTCGCAGCCCGATACAAAACCATCGTGACAGACGTCACCGAATGCCCGCGCCACAAGCCCTGCCCGCGGCGCGCGGATCCAAGCGGATCTAACCGGGCCGCCGCTGGCGTACGCTGCCTCACGTGGCCAGAGTCGTCGTCGAGGTGATGCTCAAGCCGGAGATCCACGATCCGCAGGGCGAGGCGATCGCCAGCGCCTGCCAGCGCCTGGGCTTCGGCCAGGTGGTCGGGGTCCGCCAGGGCAAGAGGTTCGAGGTCGAGCTCAGCGGGCCGGGCGGCGAGGCCGATGAGGCGGCCGTGGCTCAGGTGGCTGAGCTTGCTGGTGAGCTGCTGGCGAACCCCGTGATCGAGGAGTTCTCCGTCCGCCTCGCGTGAGCCGGGCCGGCTGAACCGGACCGGTCAGCGTGCCGGTTAACGACGAAGAACAACACTGTTCGTCCAGAGATCGCCCAAGTTCATGGTTACCACGGGCCTCCACGGGAAACCCTTCACAATGTGGTGAGCGTGAGGTACAGATCCGGGGAGTTTAGGAGCGGATGCGTACGCGGGTGACAGCCGCCGAGGAGCCGACCGTTGATGTTCGGTTCTGCCTCGTGTTTCCCCGCGAGACCATCAGCGTCCCCGTCGTCCGCCGCGTGCTCGGCGAGACCCTCGACCGGCTGGGCGTGGACCCGGAATGCGTGGCCGACCTGCTCCTCGCCGTGACCGAGGCCTGCACGAACGTGCTGCGCCACAGCGGTCCCGGGTACCGGTACGAGGTCACCGCCGTGGTCGGCCGGCATCACTGCATGCTCGAGGTGGTCGACAACGGCCGCGGCTTCGATACCGCCATGCTGCCGGTCAACGGCGAGACGGTGCGTAACGTACGGCTTCGACGCCGTCGCGCGCCGGCCCAGTGGACCTTCCCCGCGCCGTCGGCGTCGTCGGCCATGCGCAACCGCCTGTCCCGCGGCCGGCGGCGGGACGAGGCGCGGGTCCTGGCCCAGCTGCCCGAGTCCGGGCGGGGCCTGGCCATCATGCGGGCGTGCGTCGACGACGTCACGCTGCGCAGCCGGCCGGGCAGCGGAACCGTCGTCTCGCTGCAGAAGCGGATCGAGCTGCGCAGCGACGCGCCGCTGGCGCAGCTCGAGGCGATCCCGCTCCGCGACGCCGGCTGAGGCCGGCTGAGGCCGGCTGAGGCGGTAACCCGGAGCCGGTAACCTGCCAGCATGGCGGCAGCACGAGGACGCTCATGACCGCCCGCATCGGGGTCATCACGTTTCCTGGGTCACTCGACGACCAGGACGCGGCCCGGGCCGTCCGGCGCGCCGGCGGCACCGCGGTCCCGCTCTGGCACGGGGAAGCCGATCTGCGCGGGGTCGACGCGGCGGTGCTGCCGGGGGGCTTCTCCTACGGCGACTACCTGCGCTGCGGGGCGATCGCGCGGTTCGCGCCGGTGATGGCGGAGCTCGTGCCCGCGGCCAGAAAGGGCCTGCCGGTGCTCGGCATCTGCAACGGGTTCCAGATCCTGTGCGAGGCGCACCTGCTGCCCGGGGCGCTGAACCGCAACAGCGGCCTGCGCTTCATCAGCCGCGAGGTCCGGGTCCGGGTCGAGAACGCCCGCACCCCGTGGACCCGCGACTACGCTCCGGGCCAGGAGCTCACCCTGGTGCTGAAGAGCGGCGAGGGCGCCTACGTGGCCGACGCGGCCACGCTGGCCGGGCTGGAGGCGTCCGGCCTGGTGCTGGCCCGCTACGACGGGACCGCGCCGAACGGCTCCGCGGCGGGCATCGCCGGAATCTGCAACCCCGACGGCAACGTCGCCGGGCTGATGCCGCACCCAGAGCACGCCATCGACCCGCTCACCGGGCCGGGCGAGGACGGGCTCGGCTTCTTCACCTCCGCCGTGCGGGCGCTGGTCTCCGCGTGACGATCCAGGACACCGGCACTCAGGAGGCGGGCGCCCAGGATACGGTGGCCGCGGCCGCCGCCACCCCGGGGCGGGCCCAGCCGCACGCCGAATTGGGCCTGACCGGCGAGGAGTACGCGGCGATCACGCGGACGCTCGGCCGCCGGCCGACCGACGCCGAGCTCGCGCTCTACTCGGTGATGTGGAGCGAGCACTGCTCGTACAAGTCGTCGCGCGCGCACCTGCGCCAGTTCGCCGAGAAGGCGCCGCCGGGCGACGCGCTGCTGGCGGGCATCGGGCAGAACGCCGGCGTCGTCGACATCGGCCAGGGCTACGCCGTGACGTTCAAGCTCGAGTCGCACAACCACCCGTCCTACGTGGAGCCGTTCCAGGGCGCGGCGACCGGCGTGGGCGGGATCGTCCGCGACATCCTGGCCATGGGCGCGCGGCCGGTGGCGGTGATGGACGCGCTGCGGTTCGGCCCGGCCGACGCGCCGGACACCCGGCGGGTGCTGCCCGGCGTGGTCGGCGGCATCTCGTTCTACGGCAACTGCCTGGGCCTGCCCAACATCGGCGGCGAGCTGGCCTTCGACCCCTGCTACGCGGGCAACCCGCTGGTCAACGCGCTCTGCCTGGGCGTCATGCGCCGCGAGGACCTCAAGCTGGCCGCGGCCAGCGGGCCGGGCAACAAGGTGGTCCTGTTCGGATCCCGGACCGGGCCGGACGGCATCGGCGGGGCATCGGTGCTGGCCAGCGCGTCGTTCGGCGCGGGCAGCAAGAACAAGCGGCCCAGCGTCCAGGTCGGCGACCCGTTCATGGAGAAGCTGCTGATCGAGTGCTGCCTGGAGCTGTACGCGGCCGGCCTGGTGCTCGGCATCCAGGACCTCGGCGCGGCCGGCGTGGCCTGCGCCACCACCGAGCTGGCCGCGGGCGGCGGCGCGGGCGTGGGCATGCGGGTCCGGCTGGACACGGTGCCGCTGCGGGATGCCTCGCTCGGCCCGCCCGAGATCCTGATGAGCGAGTCGCAGGAGCGCATGATGGCGATCGTCGAGCCGGGCGGGCTCGACCGGTTCCTGGCCATCTGCGCCCGGTGGGACGTCGAGGCCACCGTGATCGGCGAGGTCACCGGCACCGGGCGGCTGGAGATGACCTGGCACGGCGACCTGGTCGTGGACATCCCGCCGGGCACCGCCGCCGAGGGCCCGGTCTATCACCGCCCGGCGCAGCGCCCGGCCGCCCAGGACGCGCTGGCCGCCGACGACCCGGCCCGGCTGCCCAGGCCGGGTGCCGGCCCGCAGCTGCGCGCCGCCCTGCTGGACCTGCTGTCCGCGCCGGACGCGGCCGACAAGAGCTGGGTGACCGAGCAGTACGACCGGTATGTACGGGGCGAGACCGTGCTCGCGACGCCGCACGACGCGGGGCTGGTCCGGGTCGACGAGCGGACCTCGCTCGGCGTCGCGCTGGCCGTGGACGGCAACGGGCGTTACTGCCGGCTGGACCCGTACGCGGGCACGCAGCTGGCGCTGGCCGAGGCCTACCGCAACGTGGCCGCGACCGGAGCGCGGCCGCTGGCCGTCACCAACTGCCTCAACTTCGGCGCCCCGACCGACCCCGCGGTCATGTGGCAGTTCACCGAGGCGGTGCGCGGCCTGGCCGACGGCTGCCTGGCCCTCGGCGTGCCGGTGACCGGCGGGAACGTCAGCTTCTACAACCAGACGGGCGAGGCGGCGATCCACCCGACCCCGGTGGTCGGCGTGCTGGGTGTGCACGACGACGTGCGCCGACGGCTGCCGATCGGCTTCGCCGCGGCGGGCCTGCGCCTGGTGCTGCTGGGCCGGACCGAGGCGGAGTTCGGCGGGTCGCTGTGGGCCCGGGTCGCGCACGGGCACCTCGGCGGCCGCCCGCCCGCGGTGGACCTGGCCGCCGAGCGCTCGCTGGCGGCCGTGCTGGTCGCGGGCGCCCGGCTCGGCCTGCTGGCCGCCGCGCACGACCTGTCCGACGGCGGGCTGGCGGTCGCGCTGGCCGAGTCCTGCCTGGCCGGCGGCCAGGGTTGCACGGCGGCGCCGCCCGGCGACGCGTTCACCGGCCTGTTCGCCGAGTCGGCCGCGCGGGCCGTGGTCGCGGTCTCGCCCGGCGCCGAGGCCGAGTTCGCCGCGCTGTGCGCGGAGCACGGCGTGCCGTCCGCCGGCCTCGGCGTCACCGGCGGCGTGAGCCTCGAGGTGACCGGCCTGTTCGCGATCCCGCTCGACGAGCTCGCCGCCGCGCACCGGGGCACGCTGCCCGCCCTGTTCGACTAGATCAAGGGTCTTTTACGCCCCGTCGGCGCCGAATCAGGACGCGGTGACGAACGCGATCAGCTGGTGCCAGTCGGGGGCGGCCTGGCAGCGCTCCAGCCGCGCGGCGGTCGGCGCCGGGCTGGCCGGGCCGGCCACGGCGGTCAGGCAACGGCCATCGGACAGGTTGCGCAACTGCGAGTACTCAACCCCGTTGGTGCCCGTGGTCTGGCGCTGCGACACCCAGCGCTGGCCCGCCTGGAGGCTGCACCGCTGCAGGGCGGCGGTCGCGGCGGGCCCGGAGCCCAGGCACAGCCCGTTGGGCAGGTAGATGAAGATGTCGGTGCCCCCGCTCATCTGGTCGGCCGTCCAGTTGGCCCCGACCTGCCCGGCGCCGGTGAAGCTGAGGCGGCCGCGCGTGGCCAGCAGCACCTCGGGCTGGCCGCCCGCCTGCCCCGGGCCGGGGTTGACCAGCCCGACGGCCTGCGTGCTCAGCACCTTGGTCGGCAGCTCGGAGGCGTCCTGCTTGGCGTGGCTCCCGCCCACGATGAGGTACGTGGCCACCCCGATTCCGGCCAGCAGTATGGCCAGGCCAGCGCCGGTGAGCCTGGCCATCCCGGATCCGCGCACCCGCGCCCGGGCGTTGCGCTTACCACGCATACCGAACGCTTACCGCTGTCTTGCCCGTTCTGCCAGCGGATGTTTCGAAAAGTTACCGACCAGAAGGTGAGCCACCGCCGGATTTATCCGGTTCATCCGTTGACAACCGCGGTCCGGCCCGCTGGCGCGACCACTCCGCATGGCATGGCTGCACCTCCGGGCACCCGCCAGGGGGCCTAAATGTGCAACGACACCCGCTAGCGCGTTGTCAGCTGGGTACCGCGGCGGAATGCGGGCAGCGGGGGACTGGGCTAGGTTCGCTGGGTGGCGGTGCGACGACCTGATCCGGCCCGGCTGGTGGCCGCGGTGAACGCGCAGCGCGCGGCGCTCGGCCGCGAGCCGTGGTCGGGCGGGCTGGGCGCGGACGCGCTCGGGATCGGCCTGGTGGCCGCGGTGACCGGCGCGATCGACGCGGGCCTGCGGCCCGAGCCCGAGGCGCTGCGCGGCGCCGTGCGGTATCTGCTCGGCGTGCTGGAGGCCCGCGCGCCCGGCCGCGCGGTCGAGGTGCGCATCCCGCCCTACGCGGCGATCCAGTGCGTGCCGGGTCCCCGGCACACCCGGGGCACCCCGCCGAACGTGGTGGAGACCGACCCGGTCACCTGGATCGAACTCGCGGCCGGGCGGATGTCGTGGGCCAGCGCGGCCGGCGACGGCCGCCTGCGGGCCAGCGGCCCGCGCGCGGATCTGTCCGGTTATCTGCCGCTCGTCGCCGCGGGAGCGAGATAGGCCTGATCAGGGCGGTTGCTGCCATAGACTGTCGTGGTGATCAAGCCTGACGGTGGCCTGACGGATGATCTGCACCCCACCGACCGGCCGCCACGGGACGCCTGCGGTGTGTTCGGCGTCTGGGCCACCCACGAAGAGGTCGCGAAGCTCGCCTATTTCGGCCTGTACGCGTTGCAGCACCGCGGCCAGGAGTCGGCCGGGATCGCGGTCAGCGACGGCGCCAGGATCGTCGTGTTCAAGGACATGGGCCTGGTCCCGCAGGTTTTTGACGAGTCCGTGCTCAACACCCTGCGCGGTCACATCGCGATCGGGCACTGCCGGTACTCCACCAGCGGCTCATCGGTCTGGCATAACGCCCAGCCGACGTTCCGCGCCACCGCATCGGCCAGCCTGGCCCTCGGCCACAACGGCAACCTGATCAACACCCTGGAGCTCGCCGCCCTGGTGAAGGCGTCGGCCGGGCCCGGCGGCCCCGAGGTCAACGGCGGGGCGACGTCCGACACCGACGTGCTCACCGCCCTGTTCGCGCGGCCGCTCAGCGCCGACGGCGACAGCGCCACTCCCGGCGTCGAGGCGGGCGCGATGGCCGCGCTGCCGCTGGTACGCGGCGCGTACTCGCTGGTGTTCATGGACGAGCGAACCCTGTACGCCGCGCGCGACCCGCAGGGGTTCCGGCCGCT
>Ga0335073_10001490_pt1 | contig 31347 bp, 31 predicted proteins | sample Lox_Sample_22_FD_207093 | JGI IMG/M metagenome (GOLD analysis project Ga0335073, IMG submission 207093) | Soil microbial communities from Loxahatchee National Wildlife Refuge, Florida, United States - Lox_Sample_2.2 | ecosystem: Environmental > Terrestrial > Soil > Wetlands | place: USA... | reverse complement strand
CCATAACGTCTTTAACGTAGACCTACAAGTCTAACCATCGAGCCTATAAGTAAGTAGCGACAGTCGAGGCCAACAGCTATGCGCTGCGTCCGCTAAGCAGGACTGTGGCCAGGACTCCAGCTGCGACTAGTCCGCCGAGCAGGACCTTTCGAGCCGCGTCCTGTCGCCCAGCGGCTTCCAGCTCAGCCGCCCGGCTGATCGCCGAGACGAACAACTGGGCGTACAGCCGATAGGTCGGCGGTAGCGCTTGCTCTACGGCGGTGGCGATGACGTGTCCAGCGGGCGAGCCGAGCCAGGTCCCAAGCCGCAGTAGCTCAAACTCGCTGTCCGTGAGCAGGTAGCGAGCGAGATCCTCAACATCAGCGTTGGTCAGGTTGTACGGCGAGGGCAGCCGGAAGTTCGACCAATAAAGCGGGTTGCCGTAGGCATCGGCTGACCGGCTTCGTATGTAGTTAGGGAGGGCCGCTGAAGCAGCTTGTTCATTTCGCACTTTATTGCCCGTTCTCGATCAGGTTACGTTGCAACGAAGGTGGGGTTCTGGGTCAGTCGACTCAAGCCGTCGAAGCGTCGGGTCTGGCCGAAGCGGCACGGGCAGCACCGTGCCGCACAGGGAGTACGTCGTGCCCAGTCGGCCTGAGTCGAGGCCGACAGCGCCGGTCGCGACGGCGTAGCGCAAGTTCGCGTCCTCGAAGGTTGACCCATAGAAGGTCGCGCCATTGGCGATCACTCGGCAAAGTAGCGAGCCGTCGAAGTTGATGTTGTCTAGTCGCTGGTTGGTGAAGTCGGCGTAGCCGAGATCCACGTTGCGGAGGTCGACTCGCACCGATAGGTCGGCACCAGTCCGTTGCAGCAGTAAGTTGAGCGCCGCCTGGACCTCGACCGGAAGGGTCGGCCTTACCGTCCTTGTGCAGTAACCGTAAGTCTTGCCGGTCGGAGCCACGGCTCGCCGGCGAATGAAACTCGCAACCCGGCCAAAGATCTGGTTCCGTACGACGGGATCTTGTTGCTGGGCAAGGTGAATCCGCAGCAGCGCGATAGTGCTTAGGTTCGCATCCGGACCGTCCTTCAGCGCGAGACCATCGAACATGCCCGCAGATAGTCCGTTCAGGACTGCCGCTGTCTGGACGACCTGCGGGCTTTCGGGTTTGAGCGATGGCTGATTCGAGCCAGACAGCATCGGTCCGACAACCATTGCGGTAGCCGTTAGGACCGATCCTGCGAAGGTGATGAAGTATCCACGCAGGTTTTGCTCACCGCTCGAAAGATCGGAGAACCGCGCTCGGTGCCTGGTCATCGCGACTCCTTGGCTCTTCGTGTGGATCTACTCGACCGAGCGTATCGACAGGGTCTGACAGGTCGGAAGACCGAGGATTCGCGGCCCACGGTCGGACCAAACTTGTTCCCGTCAGCTAGGCAAGATCCACGACGTAGCGTCGGTAGCATCGCTGAGGGCAGGCACGAAGTAGTAGCCACCAGCAAGAATGTCCGTCTCGAACGCAAGCAGTGGGTCGGGTCCGGCATTGGGTTGGGGAAAGTTGGGGTTGGCGAGCCAGGCCGCCAGCATGAATTCGATCTGAGTCGTCAAGCTGCGCGAGAAGCTGATGAAGGTCAATCCGCGCTTGATAGTGCCAGCCCCAGCCTGGATCAACGGGTAGCCGCGGCGCAGGATGCGGCGCTGTGCGTCGGTGCTGGTTGCGCGCGGGTTGGACCGCCGAACGTGTGAGGTTGGCGGAACCGTCGTCGATGCTGGCTGCGTTGCGAACACCGGTGGGTTGTTCTTGTTGGCCGACGTGTCCTCTTGGTCGAGGAAAGCTCCTGAGGACTTGAAACGACCAATGGCCGCTTCCTGGGCCTGCAGCGGCTGACTGTCCCAGCTGGGCATATCCAGAATGCTGCCCCGTACGAACATGTAGCTGCCGCCGAGCGTCCACTGCGGTTCGGCGGTAGGTGGCGTACGGAGGTCGGTCGGGAACGTTGGATCGGTCGGCGCTGGGGTTTGTCCGGTATAGCCGGGAGAACCTGGTGCGGGCACTGGTACCGGGTTCGGTGGGTAGCTGGGCACGGCGGAGGGATCGACGAAGATCAGGCTTTGATCAGCGGCGCAATCAGGCTGCAAGTTGGATAGGCCGTCATGGAAGCCGATGAGCGCCCTGCCTTCATCGCGCAGATTGCTGTGTTCAGGTGCGAAGCGCTGTGCTCCGGCCAACGTCCAAACCGTGGTGATGCCTGCGGCCAGGGAGTGCTCGACCCGGCGCAAAACATGCTCGACGGCGAATATGTTGTCCGCACGGATGTGCAGCACCAGATCACCGCTCGTCGGGTTAGCCGGGACATGCGGTCCGAGCCGCGACCACGGCACCTCGATCAGATCGGCTGGCATGTTGGCGGTGTAACCAAGCGCGGCATAGCCGTGAGCAGAGAAGCCGACATCGACGGTGAGGTTTTGTTGCTCCCAACCGTCAGCCACTCCCACCTCCCCGGTTTCGCCGGTCGGCGTATCCTTCGGAGTAGCCGCGGTGATTTCTTCCAAGTCGCCAGCAAGCTCGCGGCGCAATATATCGCGCAGCCGGCTGAGCAGCGTTTGGTTGGTGGTCGTGTCGGTGGGGTTAGCGAACGCCAGCGCCGCCACCAGCAGGTGCTGGGGTGGGTGGCTGGTGATTCCGAGCTGTGGGACCGGGGGCATGATGTTCCTTGGTTATCGGGGAATACTGGGTTGAGCGGGCGGCTAGATCAGCCTTGGGATGTGCGGGGGTCGTTGCCGGGAGCGATCGTGTCTTGCTGGCGGATGGTGCCTTTCAGGCTGCGGACCTGCAGTTCGCCGCCACCGTCGTTGCCGAGGATGTCGCGCGCCCGGTCGATCGCATCGGCCTGGGTCGGCGCAACTGCGCTAGCGCGATCGGCACCCGGCTTGCGTACTTCCCAATCGCCATCCGGCCGCTTCTGAACGACGCGCTCGTTGACCTCTGCCATCCGAACATCCCCCTCCGTCTTGGCCAGCCACTGCCGTTGACCAGCAGCATCGGGACCATCATGTTGTGTCGAAGTCGATACAGTGCCTCGACTCTAACACAGCCGCGTCGAACTACAAACGATGCGTCGAAAGTGCGACACTGTGCCTACTCGACCAAGGGGACCACATGGCTACGACAAGAGTTGATGTCGCCGGGCTGTACGCAGCTCTCGATGCGCAGCGCGGCGAGCGGACGCTGTCATGGCGGCAGCTTGCCAAGGAGATCGGGGTCAGCCCGTCGCTGATGTCACGGCTGGCAAACGGGTACCGACCTGATGCGGACGGCTTCGCCACTCTGGTGCGCTGGCTCAACATGAGCGCCGAGAGCTTCATGATCGATGACGACGCGCAACCGGTGCGCGACGAACCAGAGTTGGTGACTCAGCTCGCGCCGCTGCTGCGAGCCCGCAACGACCTCGAACCCGAAGACGTGACCTACCTCGAAGACATCATTCGGGCGACAGTTCGGCGAGCGAAGGCACAACGAAGGGAGGGTCGGTGAGACGGGGTTTCAAAGCCGAGGCTAAGCGGTTGGCACTCGAACTCCGCGCCGAGATCGGCATCACGGCGCAGGACCCGTTCGACCCTTGGGCGCTGGCTGAGTTGTACGGCATCGATGTATACCAGCTGGGCGATTCCGATTGCCCTGCAGAGGCACTGCGGCACTTCACGATCGAACGTCCCGAGGTATTTTCCGGTGCGCTCGTCCCACTCGAAACCGGCGCGGTGATCATTGAGAACGACGCGCACCAACCGGTTCGGCGGCGCTCAACCACCTGTCACGAGATGGCCCACGTCATCCTCGAGCACCGCTTCGCGGCCACGTTGGTCAACGAGCACGGTTGTCGTTTAGCCGATCGCGACCAAGAAGCAGAAGCCACCGAACTGGCCGGCGAGATGCTCCTGCCTTTCAGCGCCGCCACGATCCTCGCGCGCCGCAAGAAATCGAACGAGGAAGCGTCGCTGCAGTACGCCATCAGCGTTGAATGTGCACGCTGGCGACTCGACTCGACCGGTGCCCGACTGATCGCCGAACGCCAAGCACAGGCATACAGGCGAAGTCGTAGCTTCCGATAAGCCGTGGCTCGGAATTAGCTGTGTGGAAGTTCGCTTCTCTATGCGGAACGTCAGAGGAGGTGGGTGCGGTGTCCTACCGCTGACTTTGCCTGCTGACCTTCCTGATGAGGCAAAGGGAGGTCTGCTGGCAACCGGCCGAGAGGTAGAGATGTGCAAATTACAACGGTTGTGCGCCGCCAGGGACTCGAACCCCGAACCCGCTGATTAAGAGTCAGCTGCTCTGCCAGTTGAGCTAGCGGCGCGTTCCGTCCCCGGCGGTTCAACCGGGCACGGGGCAGAACACTAGCAGACCTCGCGGGCCCGCTTCAAAACCGGGGGAGGCCGGCGCCACGCCGGGCCGATGCTGCGCAAGCCCGCCACCAGGCCGCACACTTCTCCCAGCGATCACACCTGCCCGAGGGGGAGAGCTGCCGCGATGACCGAACCACACGGAGCCGGCCGCGCAACACCGGTCACCCCGCTGACGCAGGAGATCAGGCTCGCCACCACGATGACCGGCGGGGTCAGCCTGGCCATCTGGATGGGCGGGGTGGCCCGCGAACTCGACCTGATCACCCAGGCCTCCAACCTCCGCAGGCTCGGTGCCGACGTCACCCTGGCCGACACCGACCCGGGCCGCGGCTACCTCGACCTGCTCAACCTGCTCGACGTCACCGTCGACATCGACGTCCTCTCAGGCACCAGCGCCGGCGGCATCAACGCCTCGCTGCTCGCCTACGGCCGGGCCTGCCAGCGCGACCTGGGACCGCTGCGGGACCTGTGGCTGCAGATCGGCTCGCTGAACACGCTGCTGCGCGACCCGACCGGCGACGACCTGCCGTCGCTGTTGCAGGGCGATGCGGTGATGTACGCCAACCTGCACCGCGCCCTGCCGCAGCTGCCGACCGTCGCGCACCCGACGCCGAACCGGCTCTCGACCACGCTGTTCGTGACGACCACGCTGCTCACCGGCGAGCCGAGCCGGTTCACCGACAGCTACGGCACCCTGGTGCAGGACGTGAACCATCGCGGCCTGTTCCGCTTCACCCAGGACACGCTGCCGCAGACCGCCGCGCTGGCGCTGGCCGCGCGCAGCAGTGCGAGCTTCCCGGCCGCGTTCGAGCCGTCGTTCCTGCCCTACACGCAGGCCGTCCCGGCGATGGACGGCGTCCCGGCCCGGCCACCGGTCGGCCGGCTGGCCAACATCACCGGCGACCACTGGGTGGCCGACGGCGGCCTGCTCGACAACCAGCCGCTCGACGCGCTGCTGCAGACCGTCTTCGACCGCCCCGCCAAGCGGGTGGTGCGCCGGGTGCTGCTCTACGTCGTGCCGTCCACCGGCCCGGCGCCGGACCCGGCCAAGGCCGCCCCGGCCGACACGGTGAGCAAGCCCTACCCCATGCTCGACAGCCTGCTCAAGGACGTCGGGGCGGTGCTGAACCAGTCGATCGCGGCCGACCTGCGCGCCATCCGCGAGCACAACGAGCGGCTCGGCACCCGTACCGACGCCCGGCTCCGGCTGGCGCAGCTGGCCACCGAATGCGAGGCCGGCCGGCCGCGCGACGACCGGCTGCTGCTCACCGCCGGCCTGTTCGCCGACTTCCGCGACCGGGAAGCCGACCTGCTCGCCGACAAGCTGGTGCCCGAGGTGCTGCGGCTGCTCGCCACCTGGCCGCAGACCGCGGCCGGCCCGAACGTCCCGCCGGGGTGGGCGGCGGCGCTGCAGCCCGGCGCCGACACCGAACGGGCCTGCCGGCAGGCGGTGCGCCAGGTGCTGCTCGACCGCTGGCCGGCCCGTCCGGACGACCTGGCCGGCGTGGCCGGCTTCGGCCGCGCGGCGTTCCAGGGCGGCAAGGCGATCGCGCTGTCGATGCTGCGGTGCGCGTTCCTGCTGGCCCGCGACGACGCGGCCCGGACGTCGGCGCTCACCGCCCGGCTGGCCGCGCTGCACGGGGCGTTCCGGCCGGAGGACGAGGGCGACGTCGCCGCCTTCGTCGAGCGGGCCGCTGGCCGCCCCGACGTCCAGCAGCTGCCGCTGACCCAGGCCGTCGCGCAGCTCGCCCGGCAGTACCTCGACGCGCTCGACCAGCCCGCCGCCGACCTCACCGGCGGCTGGCAGCAGGTGACCGAGGTCGCCGCGGCCCTGGTCGGCGATCCGGCCCTGACCACCGCGCTCGACCGGCCACCCGCCGCCGCGCCCGGCTCGCTGACCGCCCAGCGGCGCGAGGCGGCCGAGCACCTGCGCACCTACGCCGACTACCTGCGCCCGGCGACCACCCCGGACGCCCGGGCGCTGCGGATCTTCAGCCTCGGCGCCGCGCACCGGGCGATGCTGCCGACCGACCTGATCGTCGACCAGCCGGTCGAGCTGATCCAGGTCAGCGCCGACACCCGGACGCTGCTCGACCTCAACCGGCGCACCGCGGCCAGCAAGCTCACCGGCATGCAACTGCACCACTTCGGCGCGTTCTACAAGCGGTCCTGGCGCGCCAACGACTGGATGTGGGGACGCCTCGACGGTGCCGGCTGGCTGGTGCACCTGCTGCTCGACCCGCGCCGGATCGCCACCGTCGCGGCCACCGGGAACGGCTCGCGCGTCGAGGGCTTCCTCGGCCAGCTCGCCGGCCTGGGCGTGCCGCCGCTGCCGGCCGGCGACGGCCTGCTGGTCAGCCCGCCGGACTCCGACGTGAACCAGTGGCTGAACGCGACCACCGTCCGCGCCGAGCTGGCCTACCTGGACGACGGGGGAGTGCCGGTGCCGGCCAGCCTGCCGCTCACCGCGCTGTGGGTGGCCCGCGGCCTGCAGCGGCGGGTGGCCGCCGAGGAACTGCCGGCGGTCGCGCACTCGGTGCTCGAACCGGAACCGGCCGGCAGCCCGCTGACCGCCTCCGCGGCGGCGCGCGGCTGGGCCGACGGCGTGCTGGCCGCCAGCCCGGCCGACCGGGACCGCGCCGCGGGCACGCTGCTCGCCGGCTGCCCGGTGCCGGAGGAGAAGCTGGCGACCGAGCTCGGCTCGCCGCTGATGGTGCGCACCGTGGCCAAGGCGGCCGCGGTCACCACCGCCGCGGTGAACGGCATGCCCCAGCTGCCGCCCGCGGTGCGCCCGGTGACCTCGACCGCGCGCACCGTGACGCTGGCCGGCTACCGGATGGCCAACCTCGCCAAGGCCCTGCCGCGCCGGATGATCCTGGCCGGCCTCGTCCTGCTGCTGGTCGGCGCGGCACTGGCCACCGTCGGCTCCACGCTGTTCGGCCTGACCGGCCTGCTGATCGCGGCGGTCGGCGGTTACCTGATCGTCTTCGGTGCCTGGCAGACCAGCCGCGCGGTGCTCGGCGCGGTGATCTCGGCCAGCCTGATCGGCGGCGCGCTGGCGTTGACGGTGCCCACGGTGCGGCACGGCCTGTTCGGGGTGCAGGACGGCAAGCAGGGCTGGCTGAACGGCCGGGTGATCTGGCTGGGGGAGACCTGGTGGCATCCGCTGGCCGGCGTCGGGCTGCTGATCGTCGTGCTCGCCGCGGCCGGCATGGTGTTCGCGCGCCGGGGTGCCGCACAGCCGGCCGGTGCCGGGCCGCTGTCCCGTCGGATGTCGGTCGTGCTGGCCGCCACGCTGTCGCTGGCGGTGGTCGCGCTGATCGCGATCTGCCTTGCCGTACAAGCCAGTTGAGGCCACGCAGCGCCGGCTGCGAAGCGCATTGCTAGGGTGGGCTCGCCCCGTCCCGCCCTCGAAAGGCTGCCCTCGTGAGCTCGCTCTCCCTGACGTCCCGGCCGGTCGTACTCGCTGATCTGATCCCCGGCGGGCGGGTCCGAGACGCGGCGGCGGTGGTGTCGGCGGCCGGGCTGACCGGGCTGTGCGCGCAGATCAGCATCCACACCCCGCTGTCGCCGGTGCCGTTCACGCTGCAGACCTTCGCGGTGCTGCTGGCCGGCGCCGCGCTCGGCTCGGTGCGCGGCACCCTGTCGATGCTGCTCTACCTGGTAGCCGGTGGCGTCGGCCTGCCGTGGTTCGCGCACGCCAGCTCGGGCTGGGGCGGTGCCTCGTTCGGCTACGTGGTCGGCTTCGTGCTGGCCGCGGGCGTGGTCGGCTGGCTGTCCGAGCGCCGGGCCGATCGGCACGTGCTGAGCACCGCCGCCCAGTTCGTGCTCGGCAGCGTCATCGTCTATGCCGTCGGCGCGACCTGGCTGGCGCTCGACCTGCACCTGTCCGCGGCGCAGGCGGTGCGGTTCGGGGTCCGGCCGTTCGTGGCGACCGACGCCGCCAAGGCCGCGCTCGCCGCGCTCGCCCTGCCCGGCGTCTGGAGCCTGCTCGGCGACCGCGACAGCCACCGGTGACGACCGGCGCGCGATCGTGACCAAGGTCCTGATCGACTAGCTTCCTTCGCCTCCTCCGTCCGATCGCTGCCCGGCGCACGCTGGGAACAGACCGATGGAGGAGGCGGAAACTCATGAGCACCCAGCAGCCGATCCGACCCAGGACGGATCACCCGGAACTCGCCGAAGTGCCCGGCGGCATGCTCACCCAGTTCGCGGCCCGGACGCTGGCGGTGCTACGGATCGCCACCGGGTTCGTCTTCCTGTGGGCGTTCCTCGACAAGACGTTCGGCCTGCATTACACGACCACGTCGAAGCAGGCGTGGATCCACGGCGGCTCGCCGACGAGGGGCTTCCTGAAGTCGGTCGCGGTCGGGCCGTTCCAGTCGCCGTACCACTCGATGGCCGGCACCTGGTGGGCGGACTGGCTGTTCATGCTCGCGCTGCTCGGCATCGGCGTCGCGCTGATCGCCGGGGTCGCGCTGCGGATCGCGGCCGGGGCCGGCGTGCTGCTGCTGGCGATGATGTGGTTCGCGGAGTTCCCGTTTGCCCAGCACACCGCCGCCGGCGCGCCGAGCGGTTCCACCAACCCGCTGGTGGACTACCACTTCCTGTACGCGATCGTGCTGGTCGCACTGGCCGCCACGTACGCCGGCGGCACCTGGGGGCTCGGCCGGATGTGGGCCCGGCTGCCATTCGTGCAGCGGCACCGCTGGGCGCTGTAGCACTCTGCCGTGACCGGCCCCGGAGCGCTTGCTCCCGGGGCCGGTGGTGCGTTCTCGCCGTCAGCGGTCCGACCGCTGACGCCCAGCACGCACCCACCCGCCCGAGCGTCGAGATCTCGCCGGACGGATCTCGGGGGAATCCCGGAGGCACCCGGCCCGCTGTCGCGTTCCTGCTGGTGCTCGACGAGCGCGCCGGCGCGGCCGGCTGCGCTCGTCGAGGGTCCGGTGAGCTCAGCCGTGCGGCCAGCCCGAACTGCGCGCCGTCCCGCCGTCCGCGGCCACGACGAGGGCCTGGTAACCCGGGACGCCCTCGATCCAGCGCAGGGCGTCCCGGCCGAGCACGAACGCGGCCGTGGCGTAGGCGTCGGCCAGGGTGAGCGACGGGCCGATGACGGTGGCGCTGGCCAGCGCCGCGGCCGGCCGGCCGGTGAACGGGTCGAGGATGTGGTTGCCACGCTCGGCCACTCCGGAGGTCGCCACCGCCAGCTCGCTGCCGCCGACCACCGCGAGCACCCGGCCGCGCTCGTGCGGGTCGCTGATGCCGATCTGCCAGCCGCGGCCGGGCGCCGCCTCACCGGCCAGCTGCAGATCACCGCCGCCGTTGACCGCATGGTTGACCGCTCCCCGCCCGCGCAGCAGGGCGCTGGCCCGTTCGATCGCCCAGCCCTTGACCAGGCCCGTGGGATCGATCCGGCCGCGGGACAGCGCGGTGAAGGCACCGCCGGTGTCGGCCTGCACCCGGGCGCACCGGTCGAGCACCACGGCCACCAGCGGATCGGCGTCGGCCAGCCGGAGCTCGCCGCGCTGCAACCGGCTGATGTCGCTGCCCGGGCGGTAGGTGCTGAACACCGCGTCGACGTGGTGCAGCCAGGTGACGACCTCGCCGATCGCGGCCTGCCAGTCACCCGGGTCGCGGACGTCGACGGTGAACGCGGTGCCCATGCAGTGCTCGACGTGCACCGTCCGGCCGGCCGCCACGGTCGCGGTCACCGCCGGCTCACAGCCCGGCCTGGTCGAGCGCGCTCTGCAGCGACTGCAGGTAACCCTCGCTGGTGTAGGTCGCGCCGGAGACCATGTCGATCTGGGCGCTCTTGGCCGACAGCGCCTCCTGGTTGAGCAGCGGGATGGCGTAGGAGTTGATCTCGTAGTCCCGCGGCGTGTTCTGCGGGTACACGACGGCGTTCACCGCGGTGACGGTGCCGTTGCCGACGGTGAGCTGCACCTGCACCGGGCCGTACCGGGTGTCGGCGGCGGCGCCGGTGATGGTCCTGGACACCGGCGCCGCGCTGTGGGTGCTGGCCGGCGCGGTGGCCGCGCTGCTGCCCGCGGCCGGAGCCGTGCTGGCACCGGGAGTCGCGCTGGTGCCCGGCGCCGGGCTGCCGGCGGGGTCGCTGCCGGTCGGGGTGACCGGGGCGACGAGGGCCGGCACGCTCGCGGTGCTGGCCGGATGGGTCTTGAAGGACAGCAGCATCACCAGGCCGGTGACGGTGCCGAGGACGGCCAGAACGATTCGCCGCATGAGAATGTCCTTTACAGATAGGGCGTTCTAGAACGCGAACGATTCGTGGTGGATCTGCCGGCGCGGCACCTTGGCCGCGCGCAGCGCCGCGAGCACCGCGGCCGACATCGAGTCGGAGCCGCAGACGTACACCTCGTGCTCGCGCAGGTCCGGCAGGTTGGCGGTCAGGGCCTCGACCGAGAGCGGATCGTAGCCGAGCTTGCGGCGGGTCCCGGTCACGATGTGCAGCCGGGCGCCCCGCTGCTCGGCGATGGCGCTGAGCTCGGTGCGGAACACCACGTCGGCCGGCCGGCTCACCCGGTAGAGCAGGGTCAGCTCCGTCCCGGCGGCGGGGATGCTCTCGAACAGCGCCCGCAGCGGCGTCACCCCGATGCCGCCGGCGATCAGGAGCACCTTGCGCCGCCGCCGGCGGCTGGCGGTCAGCGCGCCGTACGGGCCCTCGGCGAAGACCCGGGTGCCCGGCCGCAGCCGGGACAGCACCGCGCTGTGCTCGCCCAGGCTCTTGACCGTGATCCGCAGCTGGTCCGGCCGCGGCGCCGCGGACAGCGAGTACGGGTTGGCCGCCCACCACAGCTGGCGGGTGAGGAACCGCCAGCGGAAGAACTGGCCCGATTCGGCGCGCAGTTCGTCCAGGTGCCGGCCGCCGAGCACGATCGAGACCACGCCGCTCGCCTCGCGCCGGACGGCGACCACCCGCAGCTGGTGCCGGTAGTACTGCCGGACGGGCACCAGGAACCGGTACCAGAGGAGGGCCAGCCCCACGGTCAGGTACAGCGCCGACCAGGCGACCCGGGCCGGCCGGTTGGACAGGAACTCGGCCCCGACCGCGAACTGGTGGCTGAAGGCCAGCGCCATCGCCAGGTAGGTGTAGAGGTGCAGGAAGTGCCAGGTCTCGTAGCGCAGCCGGCGCCGGGCGGCCCGGGCCGAGGCGATGCCGACCCCGACCAGCAGCAGGCCGCCGACCGACCCCATCAGCACGTCGGGGTAGCTCAGCAGCAGGGTGCTGGTCTGGTGCAGCACGCCGGTGTGCGCGGTGACCGCGTAGCCCCAGGTGATCAGCAGCGCGTGGGTGACCACCAGGCAGACCACGTACCGGCCGCCGTGCGCGTGCCAGCGGGCCAGCCGGTCGGCGCCGACGCCGCGTTCCACCGGTGGGAGGCGCGCCATCAGCGCGACCAGCACCACCACGCCGTAGCCGGCGAGCAGGCCGGTGATCCGGCCGGCGTTGGTCAGCCAGTCGCCGAGGCCGTGCAGCGCCGGGGTGTTCTGCCACCACAGCGCCAGGACGGCCACCCCGCCGGCCACGATCGCGGCCAGCACCGCGTTCGGATGGGCCGCCACGGACGACGGCGGCGCCGCGGCGGTGGCCGGGCCGCGCCGGTCCAGGACCGCCGTCATGGGGCCGGTGCAACGGTCGTACGTGTCATGGCTACTTTCTCCCAGATCAGGCTGGCAGGGTGCTCCCCGTTAGCTGTGAGCCGGCTGTTAACCAGGCCTCGGTGGGCTCGCGCGAGCCGGTGGTCGGCACAATGACAGGCGTGCCCGACTCGCTGACCGTCACCGGCTGGCAGCCCGACCTGCTCGGCGAGGGCTACCGGCAGGCCACCCTCGACCTCGGACCCGACCCGGACGGCGAGGGCGAGGTCACCGCGGTGCTGGTCCGTCGCGATACCCGGCCGGGGGAGCGGGTGCACGGTGCGGTGCTCTACGTGCACGGCTTCTCCGACTACTTCTTCCAGACCGCGCTGGCCGACTTCACCGCGGACCGCGGGCTGGCCTTCTACGCGCTGGACCTGCGCAAGTCCGGCCGGGCCCGCCGGGACGGCCACACCGCGCACTACGTCTCCGACCTCGCCCTCTACGACTCCGAGCTGGAACGGGCCCTGGCGACCGTCGCCGCCGAGCAGCCCGGCCGTCCGGTGGTGCTGATGGCCCACTCCACCGGCGGGCTGATCCTGCCGCTCTGGCTGGACCGGCGCCGGGCCGCCGGGCGGGTGCCGCCGGTGGCCGGACTCGTGCTCAACAGTCCCTGGTTCGACCTGCAGGGCACGCCGCTGCTGCGCGGCCCGGTCACCCAGGCGCTGCGGGTGCTGGCCCGGGTGCGCCCGCACCGCCGGCTCGACACCCCGGCCGGGGTCTACGCGCAGACGCTGCACGTCAGCGGCACCGGCGAGTGGGAGTTCGACCTGGCCATGAAGCCGCTGGCCGGCTTCCCGGTGACGGCCGGCTGGCTGCACGCGATCCGGCGCGGGCACGCCCGGCTGCACCGCGGCCTGGAGATCGGCGTGCCGTCGCTGGTGCTGCGCTCGGACCGGACGCACTACGCCCGGACGTACTCCGAACTCAGCGACCGGGCCGACACGGTGCTCGACGTCCGCCAGATCGCACGGTGGGCGGGCTGCCTGGGCGGCGAGACGACGGTCGTGCCGGTCGCCGGCGCCCGGCACGACGTGTTCCTGTCGCTGCCGGACGCGCGGGCGGCGGCGTACGCGGCCCTGGGCGGCTGGCTCGCCGGGCACCGGCTCGCCGGCTGACCGGGCGCGTGCCGCACTGGCTGGCCGGGCGCGTGCCGCGCGGCTCGGCCGGGCCTGCAAGACTGCCGGGTATGACCGACTACACCCATTCCGAGGCCGTCGTCGTGGCGGTGTCGCCCGAGACCCTCTACGACCTGGTCTCCGACGTGACCCGCACCGGCGAGTGGAGCCCGACCTGCACCGGCTGCGTCTGGGACGACGGCGCCGGGCCGCAGGTGGGCGCCTGGTTCACCGGCTACAACGCCACCCCGGCGCGGCAGTGGCAGACCCGGTCGCGGGTGGTCACCGCCGACCGGGGCACCGAGTTCGCCTGGGCTGTGGGCGAGGACTACGTCCGGTGGTCGTTCCGGCTCGCCCCGCACGACGGGGGCACCCTGCTCACCGAGACCTGGCAGTTCACCCCGGCCGGCCAGGCGATGTTCGCGCAGCGGTACGGCGACGACGCGCCGGCCCAGATCGCCGACCGGACGCAGATGGCGCACGAGGGCATCCCGGCGACGCTGGCCGCCATCAAGCGGATCGCCGAAGCGGGCTGAGCGGGTCAGCCGCTCACCTGGTGATGGTGAGCGGCAGGGCGGGCGTGCGCAGCCGGCGGCCGTCCGCGAGGTCCAGCCGCGCGGTCAGGTGCCAGTTCCCCGCTGGGAGGACGTAGCCCAACTCGGGGGCGTAGCTGGTGGTGCCGACGATGACCGGCATCCGCACGGTCTCCGACGGCGCGGCGGCGAAGGTCAGGCGCGGTTGGTTCCAGACCCCGCCGGTGTCAAGGCCACCGACGATCCGGTCGCCGTCGACGATGGCTGCGGTGAGCTGGCCGTTGGTGTGGACGCCGATGTCCTGGTTGCCGAGGTTGGTCAGCAGCAGGCCGTGGGTGGTGCGGCTGCCCCTGGTCAGGGACAACGGGGACTCCAGCTCGATGCGGAATTCGGCCGGGTCCACCGGATCCCGGTCGACTGTCCGGCGTGGCGTCTCCGGTGCCGCCGCAGGCGGGTAGGGCAGGGCGCCGACCCGCAGCGACACGAAGTCGCCGTAGCCCTCGTGCAGTTCGGCAGCGGTGGATTCGGCCGTGGAGATCAAGTGAATCTCGACCGGCGGCCGGCGGTACCTCGCGCTCGGGCCTGGGTATCGCAGCAGTAGCCGAGGATCTGCGGCGCCCAGTCGTTGCAGGTCGTGACTGAGCCGTTCCCAGGCTGCCACAGCCACCGGGTCGGCGCGCTCCAGTCGCACCCAGCTCTCGATGCCCAGCCCTCGCGCGACGTCGCCGATGACCGTGACGTCCTGGTCGGTCGGGTCGACGATCGTGACGCGCAAGCCGCGGTCGTCGAGATCGAACCGCGCCTCGGCGAACCGGTCGCCGAGCAGCGCCCGGGCCTGCTCGAAGAAATCGTGGGCGTGCTCGCTGACGTGCTCCGGTGCGAGCTGGCCGTGGACACCGCTGGGCTCCACCTGCACCGTCCCTCCCGTGATCGAGCCGCTCCCGCCTCGTTCGGACCGGGTGCCTCCAGGATGCGCCACTTACCGGCTGACGGCAGCCCGAAAATCAGCCCTTGACCAGGCGAATTGGTCTATGCAACCCTCGCTGGTCTAGACCAAATGCAGCTACCGGACGAGGAGCGACCCATGCGCAATCCGGGCAGGCCCATCAGCCGTCGCAATGCCCTGGTCGCCGGTGCCAGCCTGCTCGGTGGCCTCGGCCTCAGCGGCGTGGCCCGGGCGGCTGAGCCCGGGAGTGCGGGAAGGCGGCGGCCGAAGCTGACGCCCAGGCAAGAGGCCGGCCAGCGGGTGATCTTCTCCTACCCCGGCCCGACGCCGCCGGCGACGCTGTTCGACCTGGTCCGTGCCGGCGAGGTCGGCGGCGTGATCTTCTTCGGCGAGAACATTCCCGACCTGGCGCAGGTGGCCGCCGTCGTCGCCGATCTCACGGCGGCGAACGAGGAGAGCCCGGTCGACGCCCCGCTGCTACTGATGACCGACCAGGAGGGCGGCATCGTCCGGCGGATCAAGCCGGGGGAGCCGACGCTGACGGAGAAGCAGATCGGCGCGTCGGCCGACCCCACCGGCGCCGCCCACGACGCCGGCATCGGCGCGGCGCAGTCGCTCGCCGGTGTCGGGATGAACACCAACCTGGCCCCGGTGCTGGACGTCTACCGCGAGGCGGGGAACTTCGACGACCAGTTCGGGCGCTCCTACAGTTCCGATCCCGAGGTGTGCTCGGCCTGCGGGGCCGCGTTCGTCACCGCCCAGCAAGGCCTCGGCATCGTGGCCACGGCCAAGCACTTCCCGGGCCTCGGCGCCGCCACCCGGGCCCAGAACACCGACCTGGGGACCGTGACGCTGACCCAGCCGGCCGGCGAGCTCCACAGCGTGGACGAGTACCCGTTCGTCGCAGCGATCAAGGCCGGCGTCGACATGGTCATGACGTCGTGGGCGGTGTATCCGGCCCTCGACCCGGTGTACCCGGCCGGCTTCTCGCCGGCCATCGTCCAGGGCGAGCTGCGCGACCGGCTCGGCTTCCGCGGGGTCACGATCACCGACGCGCTGGAGGCCGGCTCGCTGGCCTCGTTCGGTGACACCGGGGCGCGAACGGTGCTCGCCGCCCGGGCCGGCATGGACGTGCTGCTCTGCTCGGCGCGTGATGTCACGCAGGGCAGCGCCGCGGTCGATGCCCTGGCCGCCGCGATCGAGGACCACCGGCTCAACCCCGGCCACTCCCGCCAGGCGCTGCGCCGGGTGCTCGACCTGCGCACGCGACTCGGCCGCCCCTCGTAATGCGGCGTGGGAACCTGCTGTGCGTCGCGGGGTACCCCGGCCGGGCCCGAACGGGGTGTTCCCGCGCGGTCACGGGCGCTACCTCGTCACCGAGATCAACGGTGACTGGGTCGACGAGATCAGCCTGTACGGCACCGTCTACTGGTCGGCCCACCCATCCGACGTCAAGTGCCCGTCCGACACGAACCTGATCGGCCCGGACCGCTATCTCACCGTGGACTACTCCGCGGCCGGCCAGGTGGTGATCTTGGACCGCGGCGGGCGGCCGATCTGGCGCTGGGGCGGCACCGCGGCCAACCACCTCGACCATCCGTCGCTGGCGCTCCCACTGCCGAGCGGCGACGTCGCCGTCACCGACGACTTCCACCATCGCGTCGTGGTGATCGACCCGCACACCGACCGCATCGTCTGGCAGCACGGCGTGACCGGCCGGCCCGGGGTCGCCGCGGGCTGCTGAACAATCCCGACGGCCTGGACCTGGTGCCGCCCTGGTCGCCCGTGCAGCTGCACGGGCGATCGTGCCGAGGTGAGCGGGAAGCACACAGGCCCCGGTCTCCCGGGGCCTGTGAATGGGGTGAGCGACGGGGCTCGAACCCGCGACATCCTGGACCACAACCAGGTGCTCTACCAGCTGAGCTACGCCCACCATCAAGCGCTCCGGCTGCCCGGAGCGAACGTCAGTCTACCTGGCCCTCCGGTGCGGTCACGACCGGGTAAGCCGCGCTCGGCACACCCGCCTCGGCGACCACCGCCGCGGCGGCTGCGGCGGCCTCGTCGGTGCTCGGGCCGGGCTGCGGGACGAACACCGTGGCCCGGTAGTACCGCAGTTCCTGCACGCTCTCGTGGATGTCGGCCAGCGCCCGGTGGGCCAGCCCCTTGGGCGGCTGGCCGAAGTACACCCGCCGGTACCAGCGCCGGGTCAGCTCCTTGATCGAGGAGACGTCCACCATCCGGTAGTGCAGGTACCCGTCCAGCGCCGGCATGTCCCGGGCGATGAAGCCGCGGTCGGTGGCGATCGAGTTGCCGCACAGCGGCGCCGTGCGCGGTTCGGGCACGAAGCGCTTCACGTAGTCCAGCACCTGCCGTTCGGCCTCGCCCAGCGTGACCGTCGAGGCGCGCACCAGCTCGGTCAGTCCCGAACTCTCGTGCATCTGCTGGACGAACGGCACCATCGTCTCGAGCACGTCGTCGGCGCAGTTGATCACGATGTCGAGGCCGGGGTCCAGCACGGTCAGCTCGCCGTCGGTCACCAGCACCGCGATCTCGATCAGCGCGTCCCGGCCCAGCTCCAGGCCGGTCATCTCGCAGTCGATCCAGACCAGCCGGTCGTCCTTGCTCTCGCGTTCGGTCACGAGTGCTGAGCCTAGTGGCCCGGTCGGACACCGGCCGATTAGCCTGGGCGAGACCGCCGAGGGGAACGGGATGGATCGCACGCTGCTGACTGCCGGCCAGCTCGCCGTCGCCGCAGCCGAGCTGGACCCGGGCTGGGCTGTCGGCGCCGACCGGCTCGCCCGGACGGTGACGCTGCCCAGCTTCCTGGCCGCGGTCGGCTTCATCGACGAGCTGGCCCCGATAGCCGAGCGGCTCGACCACCACCCCGACCTGCGGCTGAGCTGGCGCACCGTCGAGCTGTCCCTGAGCACCCACTCGGCCGGCGGGGTCACCGGCTACGACATCGCGCTGGCGCGTGAGCTCGACCCGCTGATCGCTCGGCTCACCCGCTGAGCGGTCACTAGGCTGGGTCTGGCCGGCCCGGACGGTGAGCAAGCTCCGCATCGGCGCCGGCTCGACACGGACGGAGCCGAGATGGCCGACCGGCAGGACGACCGCGAACAGCCGCAACCACTGGATTTTCCGGGCGCGGAGGAGCCGCCACCCGGTCGCCCCGACGGCGACGAGGAGCCCGGCGAAGGATCCGAGCCGGACTCCTGAGCTGGCCGGCGAGCCAGGGCTGCGGTCGGTTTTGCCCAGTGTTACCAGCAGATTTGTGGTTGCACGCGAATCGTCCGGCCACGGGATACGAGTGCATTGCGGCCCTGGTTGAACGCCGCCCCGCGCCGCATACTCGCGGCATGACGATTGAGCAGTCAGTCGACACCCGTGAGGCCACCACGATGGCTCAGATCACCGAACGCCTCTGCGTGCGGTTCCCCTCGGTGGAACCGGGCGAGATCGAGCTGCTCGTGCAGCTGCGCTACGACGGCTTCGCCGGCAGCAGGATCCGCGACTACGTCCCGATCCTGGTCGAGCGGGCAGCAGGCGACGAGCTGCGCGGCCGTACCCGGTAGCAGCCTCAGACGCCGGCGGCGGTGACGATGGCGTCGGTGATGAAGCCGGCGAGCAGGCCCAGCAGAAGCCCGGCCGCGAGCAGGTCGGGGCGCTTGGCCTTGGCCGCGATCCCGATCAGCTGGCAGAGCACGTAGACGATGGAACCGGCCGCCAGGGTCAGGAAGATGACGCTCAGCGGCTCGCTGGTGAAGCTGTGCCCGATCAGGGTGCCGACGAAGGTCGGGCCGCCGCCGATCAGCGCCATCCCGAGCAGGAAGCCCCAGCTGGGCCGGATCGGCGAGCCGGCGGCGTCGACGTCGCCGGCCAGCGGTGCCACGATGCCGAAGCCCTCGGTGGCATTGTGCAGCGCGAACCCGATCACCAGGACGGTGGCCAGCGACACCGCGCCGCTGGCGGCGGACTGGCCGATGGCCAGCCCCTCGGCGAAGTTGTGCAGCCCGATGCCGACCGCGATCATCAGCGCCAGCCGGCGGGCGGCCGACCAGGTGGCGACGCCGGTGCGGGGCCGCTCCTCGACCGACATCGCGCCGGGGCCGGCCGGCCGGGGCCGGTGCAGGTAGTGGTCGTAGCCGACCAGGCCGAGCAGCCCGACCGCGAGGCCGGCCGCGAACAGCGAGCCGTAGCCGAAGACCGGGGCCAGCCCGCCGCTGTGCTCGTGCACGGCGCCGAGTGCCGAATCGACCGGATCCCAGGCGGCCGACAGCACGTCCCAGACCAGGAACAGCAGCACGCCGATGGTCACCGCGGTGAGGAAGAGTTTCAGGGACGGAGCCGGTTTGCGCAGCCGCCCGACCGGCAGGCCGAGCACGATCGTCACGCCGGCGATGAAGCCGAGCAGCAACGTGGTGGGCAGGCTCATCGATTCCTCCTCCGTCCGGTCAGGTAAGCCTTACCTAACCGGCTGGTCGAAATCAAGTTGCGCCCGTTGGGTCCGTCGGCTCAGTGGCCGGTCCGCGCCGCCTCCGGGGGAGCGGGCAGGGTGGCCGGTGCGCCGATCAGCCAGGCCAGGCTGCAGGCGGTAATCGACTGCGCGCACAGCAGTCCGACCAGCACCACCAGCTGGAAGCGGGCCGCGTTCACCGCGCTGGCCCCACCGAGCAGCGCGCCGACGAAGGCACCGGGCAGCGTGACCAGGCCCACCGTCCGGGTCTGGTCCAGGCCCGGCACCAGTGCCTCGAACACCGAGTCCCGGGCGATCGCGCGGACCGCCTCGCGCGGCGTGGCCCCGATCGACAGCCAGGCCTCGACCTCGTCCCGGCGTCGGTGCAGTCCGGCGGCGAGGTGCCGCCCGGTCAGGGTGGCGGCGGTCATCGTGCCGCCGAGCACGATGCCCGACACCGCCACCAGGGTGCGCACGTCCCGGCTGAGGGTGGGCAGCCCGACGATGATCCCGATCGCCACCGTCGCCCCGGCCGCGCACGAGAGCACGGTGGCCCGCAGCGCGCCCTGGTGCACCCGGATCCGCCGGGCCGCGGTCCAGGTGGCGACCGAGAACATCACCGCCACCACGGCGATCACCGCGACCGGTGCGGCGAACACCCCGCGCAGCGCGGCCGCGACCAGCGCGAGCTGGGCCAGGGCCCGCACCGAGGCGATCGCCGCGGCCCGCTGCTGGCGCACCCCGGCCCAGCGCAGCACGCCGACCGCGATCAGCAGCAGCGCCACCAGGCCGCCGGCCAGCCGCAGGTCCGCCGTCATGCCGTGCTGCCCCTCCGTCCGGGTTGGTGCGCGCCGGGAGGCGTTCCCGCCGGCGTGGCCGCGCCAGGAGAGCACGCGCGACCGCGCGCCGGGAGAGCGCGTGGCACCGATCATGTACCCCGCCGGCACGACCGCGGGCGGCGGCCGGCATTCACAGCGGGCTGAGATCTCGTTCAGAAGTCCTGGCAACCGGCGATCGGGCATGCTGGTGCCATGTCTCAGCAGCCGAGCTTCGACCAGCCCAGCCTGCTCCGTGCCGACGGCGACCGGCCGCGGGTGCTGGTCGTCGACGACGAGGCCGGCCTGACCGACGCGCTGGTGAGCGCGCTGCGTTTCGACGGCTGGGACGCCGCCGGCGCGCTGGACGCCCGGACGGCGCTGGCGATGGCGACCGAGCGCCGGCCGGACCTGGTGGTGCTCGACGTGATGCTGCCCGACCTGGACGGCTTCGAGGTGCTGCGCCGGCTGCGGGTGCTCTCGGAGCAGGTGTGCGTGCTCTTCCTGACCGCCCGGGACGCGGTGGAGGACCGGATCGCCGGCATCAGCGCCGGCGGTGACGACTACGTGACCAAGCCGTTCAGCCTGCAGGAGGTGCTGGCCCGGGCCCGGGGCCTGGTGCGCCGGGCCGGCCTGGCCACCTCGCAGGCCGGCAACCCGATCAAGGTCGGCGACCTGGTCATCGACGAGGATTCCCGCGAGGTCTTCCGGGACGGGCAGCTGATCGAGCTGACCCTCACCGAGTTCGAGCTGCTGCGGTTCCTGGCCAGCAGCCCGCGCCGGGTGTTCACCAAGGCGCAGATCCTGCAGCACGTCTGGGACTACGACTACGGCGGCCGGGCCCACGTGGTGGAGCTCTACATCTCCTACCTCCGCAAGAAGATCGACGCCGGCCGGGCGCCGATGGTGCACACCGTGCGCGGCGTCGGCTACGTGCTCAAGCCGGCCGAGCCGTCCTGACGCCTCCGGCCATGTCGGCAGCACCGTCCGGAGTCCGGGCCGGCCTCTGGCAGCAGCGGCGGAGCCTGCGGGTCAGGCTGACCCTGCTGCTGGCCACCCTGCTGCTGCTGGCCTGCGCCGCGGTCGGGGTGGCGACCACGCTCGCGCTGCGGACGTACCTGGTGCACCGCTTCGAGCAGCAGCTGGCGGCGGCCGGTGCCCGGTACGCCGGCGCGCTCGAGCGCAACGACCACGACGGCGACAACGCCGCGACCGCGACCGTCGGCCAGGAGGTCGGCACGCTGGGCGCCCGGATCGAGCACGGCGCCGTCACCTCGGTCGGGGTGATCTCCTCGCCCAACCACCCGATCCAGGTCGGCGAGGCCGACCGTGCGGTGCTGGCCCGGCTGCGTCCGATGGGCTCCAGCGGAGTGGTCGAGCTGCCGAGCCTGGGCGAGTACCGGGTGCTGGTCACCTCCGACGACGACGACGGCGCGCTGCTGGTGATCGGGCTGCCGGCGCACACCCTGGAGGAGACGATCCGGCACACCGTCCTGGCCGAGACGCTCGCCTTCGGCGCCGTCCTCGCGACCATGACGGTGCTGGGCGCGTTCGCGATCCGGCGCTCGCTCCGGCCGCTGGAGCGGGTCGCCAGCACCGCGCTGCGGATCTCGGAGCTGCCGCTGGGCAGTGGCGAGGTGCAGCTGGCCGACCGAGTGCCGCCGGCTGACGAGCACACCGAGGTCGGGCAGGTGTCGGTGGCCATCAACCACATGCTCGAACGGGTCGAGGGCGCCCTGCACGAGCGGCAGCGCAGCGAGGACCGGCTGCGCCAGTTCGTCGCCGACGCCAGCCACGAGCTGCGCACCCCGCTGTCGGTGGTGCGCAGCCACAGCGAGCTGCTGCAGCGGATCAGCCCGGACCTGCCGGAGGAGGTGCGCCAGTCGCTGCGCCGGATCGACGCCGAGGCCGGCCGGATGAGCAGCCTGGTGAACGACCTGCTGCTGCTGGCCCGGCTGGACTCCGGTCAGCCGCTGGAGCACGAGCCGGTCGACCTGACCCTGCTCGCGGTGGATGCGGTGACCGACGCCCGGGTGGCCGGCCCGGACCACCGGTGGCAGCTCGACCTGCCGGAGGAGGCGGTCACCGTGGTGGGCGACCAGCACCGGCTGCACCAGGTGATCGCCAACCTGCTGAGCAACGCCCGCATCCACACCCCGGCCGGCACCACGGTCACGGTGCGGATCGACATGCCGTCCGAGGCGGAGGTGCTGCTGGCCGTGCACGACACCGGTCCGGGCATCCCGGCCGAGCTGCTGCCCACCGTCGCGGACCGGTTCGTGCGCGGCGACGGCGCCCGCACCCGCCGGATCGCCAGCAGCGGGCTGGGGCTGTCGATCGTGGCCGGGGTGGTGTCCGCCTCCGGCGGCCGGCTCGACATCGCGTCCCGGCCGGGCAGCACCACGGTCAGCGTCCGGCTGCCGGCCAGCGCGCGGCCGGCGGTGCGGCAACCGGCGACCTGACCGCGATGGGCGGGATCGGCGGCCTGTCCTCCTCGCGATACTTTGAGCTTCGAAATGTTTGACAGTCGAAGTCGAACCCGGCAGGCTGGGCCGTGCGCGATTCGCCAGACCGTCACCGCCATCTGAGAATCTCGCAGCCGATATTCGCGCCGGCGTGCGAGCGGCCAGCCGCTCGGACGGACGGGGGCCCGCGCGGGTATCGGCGCCGTCCAGCGACGGCACGGCGCGGTGGTGTCGCCGGGACGGTGGCGCGGCGTCGCCGTCGCGTAGCCGGGGAGCGGTGGTGAGAGACTTCCGGTCGGCGGTGCTCGCACCGCCCCGGGAGCCGCGGCGACTCCAGGGAGACCCCCCGCTTCCCGTCGGGGTCGCCGTCGGCACCCACCTGGTTGCGGTGCGTCGACAGAGGGATGGCATGTCCGAGGCGGAAGTCGTATCCGAGCAGTCCGACCCGACCGCGGAGGCCGTCCTGGCGCTGCGGGCTCTGGTGCTGGCCGCCCACGGGTTCCGGCAGGAGCTGGCGAACGCCCTCGACGTCACGGTTTCGGACACGCTGGCCTTGAGCCACCTGGCCCTGGCCGGCACCCTGAGCGCCGGCGAGCTGGCCCGGCGGTCGGGACTGGCGCCGAGCAGCGTCACCGCGATGCTCGACCGGCTCGAACGGGCCGGCCTGGCCCGGCGCGCGGTGCGGCCCGGCAACCGGCGCGCGCACGACGTGACGCTGACCGAGCGAGGAGCCGGCGCGGTGGCCTTGAGCGCCCGGTGGGCCAGCGCGGCGTTCGGCGCGATCCCGGCCGGCGACCTGCCCCGGATGGCGGGCGGGCTGCGCTCCCTGGCCGGCGCGCTGCGGGCCGAGGCCGACGCCTTCGGCGCGGTCGCCTCGGCTGCCGACCTGGACGAACTGCTCGCCAGCCGGGGCTGAGCGGGGCGTCGGCAGGGCCCGCCGGGACCAACGTCCTGACAGACTGGGCCGTTATGCCTTTGTGAAATCGGCCCGGATTGATGATCATGGACGGCGAGGATCCGGAAAACAGCCTCCGGTCTTCGGTCCGGCCGGTTGCATGCGTGGCGCAACCGGCCGGTTCCGTCCCGCGCGGGGCTTCGGCCGGCGCAGTCACAGCCCGAGGCGGCGGGGTCGTGGGTGGTTTCGGGTTCGCTGAGAACCGGTCACGGCATGGCTGGAAAAATTCGACCCGATCCATGATCATGGGTGCACGCCGGAGAACAGCCCCCGGAAATCAGGGAACGGCCGGTTGCATGCGTGGCGCAACCGGCCGGATCCCCTGGGTCACTCACCAGCAGCGTGCCCAGACCGGACGACCGTTAAACATCAGCGGAGAACCGGGTGTACCGCCGCGATGCGGTACCTCCGGTGGAGCCCGGTCGGCGTGCGCCTGGATGAGGACGACGGGCCGGAGAACAGACCCCGGCCCAGGACCGGCCGGTTGCCTGCGTGGCGCAACCGGCCGGTCGTCCTTTCCGGGCTTTTTCCGGGCCGATCGTTCGGGCTGTCCCGGGCCGGTCTCGTGGCCCGTCCCGACCGGTTGCTCGGGCTGTCCCGGCCGGCCTCCGGTGGCGGAGTGCCCGGGTGGTTGCCATCCGCCGGCCGGTCGGATTGGCTGCACGGGTGCGTATCCGTCCCGCGGCCGAGCCCGCCCCGGGTCGGCCCCGGCTGGTGCTGGCGCCCGACAGCTTCAAGGGCACCCTGACCGCGAGCGAGGCCGCCGCGGCGATGGCGGCCGGTGCGGCGCGGGCACTGCCGGCGGCCGAGTTGGTACGGCTGCCGGTCGCCGACGGGGGCGAGGGCACCGTCGACGCGCTGGTCGCGGCCGGAATGACCGAGCGGGCCGTCGTCGTCCGGGACGCGTTCGGGCAGCCGGTCCCGGCCCGGTTCGCGGTGGCGGGGGACCGGGCCGTCATCGAGGCGGCCCAGGCGTGCGGGCTGCACCGGTCGCCGGGCACCCCGGACGCGGCCCTGCGCAGTTCCAGCGTCGGCGTCGGCGACCTGCTGCTGGCCGCGGTGCAGGTCGGCTGCCGGCAGCTGGTGGTCGGGCTGGGCGGCACCTCCTGCACCGACGGCGGCGCCGGGATGGCCCGGGCCCTGGGCGTCCGGATGCTCGACCGGGACGGTGCCGAGCTGCCGTACGGCGGCGGCGCGCTCGGCCGGCTGGCGATGCTCGACCCGTCCGGGCTGGACCCGCGACCACGGGAGCGCGCCGTGCTCATCGCCTGCGACGTGACCAACCCGCTGCTCGGCCCGGACGGGGCGGCCGCCGTCTTCGGGCCGCAGAAGGGCGCCGGCCCGGCCGAGGTCGCGCGGCTGGCGGCCGGGCTGGCCCGCTACGCCGAGCTGGTCCGGCAGGCCTGCGGGCTGGACGTGGCCACGCTGCCCGGCGGTGGTGCAGCCGGCGGCCTGGGTGCCGGGCTGGTGGCCTTCGCCGGCGGCGAGGTGGTCTCCGGCATCGACTTCATGCTGCGCGAGCAGGGTTTCGCCGATCGCCTGCGGGGTGCGACCCTGGTGCTGACCGGCGAGGGCTGCCTGGACCGGCAGAGCAGCGCGGGCAAGGCGCCGGCCGGGGTGGCCCGGCTGGCCCGGGCGCACGGCGTGCCGGTGCTGGCCATCGCCGGCCGGGTCGAGGTGGCCGCGGCCGAGCTGGGGCTGGCCGGCGCGTACTCGCTGACCGAGCTGGCCGGGGCCGGCCGGGCGGTGAGCGACCCGGCCGGCGCGCTGGCCGAGGTGACCGAACGGGTGCTGCGGGACTGGATGCCAGAGGCGGACGCGCGATGACCCTGACCGTGCTGATCACCCAGCCGATCCACCCCGAGGCGGTCGTCGGGCTGCGTGCGGCCGGCGCCCGGGTGCGGCTGCTGGACAGCCCGGAGCCGGTGGGCGGCAGCCGGCTGGCCGAGGCGGCGGCCGGGGCCGACGTGCTGATCACGCTGCTCACCGACACCGTCGATGCCGGGGTGTTCCGGGCCAATCCCGGCCTGCGGCTGGTCGCCAACGTCGCCGTCGGCCACGACAACATCGACCTGGCGGCGGCCCGGGCGGCCGGGGTGCTGGTCACCAACACGCCGGGCGTGCTGACCGAGGCCACCGCGGACCACACCATGGCGCTGCTGCTGAGCTGCGCCCGGCGGGTCGCGGAGGGTGACCGGCAGCTGCGCGAGGGACTGTTCACCGGCTGGACGCTGCTGCAGGAGCCGATGGGCAGCGACGTCACCGGCCGCACCCTGGGCGTCGTCGGGATGGGCCGGATCGGGCTCGCGGTGGCGCGCCGGGCCTCGCTCGGCTTCGGGATGCCGCTGCTCTACAGCGGGCACCGGGTGGTGCCGGCGGCGGCGGAGCTGGGTGCCCGTCGGGTGCCGCTGGACGAGCTGCTGGCCGCGGCCGACTTCATCACGCTGCACGCCCCGCTGACCCCCGAGACCCGGCACCTGATCGACGACCGGGCGCTGCGGCTGTGCAAGCCGTCCGCGATCCTGGTCAACACCAGCCGCGGACCGCTGGTGGACGAGGCCGCGCTGGCCCGGGCGCTGGCCGGCGGCCTGCTGGCCGGCGCCGCGCTGGACGTCTTCGAGCACGAGCCGGCGGTGCATCCGGAGCTGCTGGCCCGCACCGAGCGGGTGCTGCTCACCCCGCACCTGGGCAGCGCCACCGACAGCACTCGGCGGCGGATGTCGGCGCTGGCGGTGGCCTCGGTGGTGGCGCTGATCGAGGGGCGCGAACCCGCCAACCGGGTGGGCTGAGGCCCGCCGGGTGGCCGCCGGCGCTCAGCCGGTGCCGGCGGTGAGTTCGCCGGTCGCCCCGTCGAGGACGAACGGGCACCACCGCTCGGCGGTCAGCTCGGGCGGGCAGTCGGCGACGTGGCTGCGGCCGCCGAGTTCGAGGACGACCCGCGCCCCGGACCGGCCGAGCGGCACCTCCCCGGAGTAGTTGACCACCTCGACCCGGTACCGGGTGGGCAGCAGCCGGGCGACCTCGAGCACCTCGTGCCCGTTGCCGTTCCGGTCGTCGTTGACCAGCCGGGCAAAGGGGAACCCGGTGAGCGTGCCCCGCTCGCGGTAGCCGACCTCGGTCGGATCGTCGGTGCCGATCACCAGGTGCAGGTCGAGGTCCAGCGGCAGCGGCCCCCAGGTCAGGGTCAGCGACGCGCCACCGTCCGGCGGCACCGCCCCGGCGGTCCGGTCGGTGGGCTCCGGCTGGCCTTCGCCACCCGCCGGCAGGCCGAGCGCCGGCAGGCCGAGCGCGCCGCGTACCTGGGCGGCGAACCGGCCGAGGGCCTCGGGCCGGTCCGGCCGCAGTTCCGGCAGGAAGCTGGTCCGCGCGACCAGGCTCGCCTCGACCCGGCCCCGCACCGAGGCCGGGTTGCCGGGGCCGTAGTTCACCAGCACCACCTGGGCGCCGGGGTGGGCACTGGCGTAGTCGGTGAGGGCGTCGGCGAAGGCGGCGTGGTTCGCCCTGGCGTACTGCTTGCACTCGACGATGAGCGGATTGCGCCCCGCCGTCAGGGGATCCTGGCGCAGCGCGATGTCGGGCTGGACGTTCTTGCTGCGGCCGGCGCCGCGCAGGAACTCACCGGCCGGGCTCTTGAGCTCCAGCCACAGGTGGGTTCGGGGGCGCAGGCCGGCCAGCGTGGCCAGGTGCGTCCCGCTGAAGGCGAACACCAGGGTGCCGTCGGCACAGTGCACGATCGGCTCCTGGTCGGCCAGCGCGGCGAGCACCCGGCTGGCGACCCAGTTGGAGTACAGGTCGTACCGGTGCTTCCAGAGCGGCAGGGAGAGCAGCTCCAGCAGCCGGTCCGCCGCGCTGCGCTCGGTTCGCATCGGCGCCAGCGCCGCGCGGAGGGCGGCCGCCGTCGCCGCCGGGTCGAAGCCCGGCCGGCCGGCCGTCGCGTAGGCGCGGAGCATGGCCTCGGCCAGCCAGTAGTCGCTGGCCAGCACCGCGAGCTGCAGGTACGGCATGCCGCTCGGGGTGGTCCGGTCCGCGCCGAAGGCGATCGGCTCCTCGCCGTACTGCGCCGAGATCGCGCGCAGGTCGTCGAGGACCGCCGAGGCCACCTGCCACAGCTCGGCCAGCGCGCCCCGCAGCGCGACGCTGGCCACCGCCGGTGGTGGCGGCAGCTGTGCGGGATAGCGGCCCTGGCGGATCGCCTCGCAGAAGCCGGCGATGGCCGGCGCCGGCTGCTCGGCACCGCGGCCCAGCGCCTCGCAGGCGTTCCAGAGCAGGCTCTGGTCCAGCTCGGCCCAGCGGAAGGTGTGGACCAGCTCGCCGGCGACCCGCAGCTGACGGCGGAACGACTCGAGATCGAAAGGGAAGACCTCGGGCCGGTCGAAGTCGTAGACGATGTCGAGGTTGTTGTCGTTGCTGGTGGCCGCCGCGCTCTCGAAGAGCAGGAGCAGGTCCTGCCACATCGCCAGGTAGGGCGCCGAGAGCTGGAAGAGCGCCTCGATCAGGTCCCCGGCCGAGCGGCCGGCCAGCGCCGGCTCGACCGGCCCGGACGGCGGCAGCGAGAGCGCGTCGCGCAGCTCGACCACCAGCTCGGCGTCCCGCCCGGTCACCTGCAGGTCGCCCCCGCTGACCAGGCGCTGCCAGAGCGCTGCGGCGGACTCGTACGGACCACTCATGTCGGCTGCACCCTCGACAAGGAGACGCTCGGGAGGTGTCGCCATGGTAGGCGCCGGACCGGCTGCCGAGGGCGGAAACGGGCGCAGCTCGCGGGCCGGCGATCCCCGACGGGTGCGGTCAGGCCAGCGCGGCCAGCTCGGCGAGGCCGTCGGCGAACCCGACCCGTGGCTGCCAGGCCAGCTCGGCCCTGGCCCGGGACGAGTCGGCGGTGATGTGCCGGACGTCGCCGAGCCGGTACTCGCCGGTGGTGACCGGTGCCGGGCCGCCGACCGAGTCGGCCAGCGCCGCGGCCATCTCGCCGACCGTGCGGGGCGTGCCGGAGCCGACGTTGAAGGCCCGCAGCCCGGGTGCCAGCCGCTCGAGCGCCCGGACGGTCGCCGCCGCGACGTCGCGCACGTGCACGAAGTCCCGGCGCTGGCCGCCGTCCTCGAACACCCGCGGCGGTTCGCCCCGGCGCAGCGCGGACAGGAAGATGGCGGCCACCCCGGCGTACGGGGTATCGCGCGGCAGCCCGGGACCGTAGACGTTGTGGTAGCGCAGCGCCGCCACCGAGGCGCCGGCCGACCGGGCCCAGACCGCGGCCAGGTGCTCCTGGGCGAGCTTGCTGGCAGCGTAGCCGCTGCGCGGGTCGAGCGGGGCGTCCTCGCCCACCAGCGCCGCCGCCAGCGGCCGGCCGCAGGCGGGGCACGGTGGCTCGTACCGGCCGTCCCGCAGGTCGTCCGCCCGGCGCGCGCCCGGCCGGACGGCGCCGTGCTCCGGGCAGCTGCCCAGGCCGTCGCCGTAGACCACCATCGACGAGGCCAGCGCCAGCCGGCCGACCCCGGCCCGCGCCATCGCGGCCAGCAGCACGGCGGTGCCGTGGTCGTTCGTGCTTGCGAAGTCGGGCAGGTCCTGCAGGTCGACGCCCAGCCCGACCTTGGCGGCCAGGTGGCAGACCGCGTCCACACCGGCCAGCGCGCCGGTCACCGTGCCGGCATCGCGGACGTCGCCGACGATCAGCTCGCCGGCCGGCAGGGTGGCGGTGAAGGCCTGGCCGCGGTCGGGGTGGACGTCCGGGCGCAGCGAGTCGAGCACCCGGACCTCGTGGCCGCGGTCGAGCAGCTCAGACCACACGTGCCGGCCGATGAAGCCGGCACCACCGGTCAGCAGGATGCGCATCCGGCCATTCTGCCCGGCGGCAGGTGCCGTCCCGCCCGGCAGGGACGGTTCAGATGGTGTCGGGCAGGTTCTCGCCGTGCACCACCAGCACCGGGCAGCCGGCGTGCTCGGCGACGTTCGCGCTGATCGAGCCGAGCAGCAGGCCGGCGAAGCCGCCGTGGCCGCGGCTGCCCACCACCAGCATCAGCGCGTCCTGGCTGCGTTCGAGCAGCACCTTCGCCGGGTGGCCCTCGCACACGGTCAGCCGCAGGTGCTCCGGCCGGTCGGCACCGAAGGCGGCGTCGACGGTCGCGGTGAGCAGCTTCTCCATGTCCTCCTCGGGATTCCAGTTCATCGGGATGCTCGCGGTGCCCCAGGAGCTCGCCATCGGGACCTGCCAGGCGGCCACCGCCTCGACCTGGGCGCCGGAGCTGCGAGCCAGCCGCTCGGCCCAGCGCAACGCCTGCCGGGAGTGCGCCGACCCGTCGACGCCGACCACGATGCGGGCTTCTGTGCTCATCTCTTCGCTCCTGTCCGCACGCTGCCCGGCCGGTCGGTCACCGGCTGGTCCAGCTGCTGGTTGGGGACGCCGACCACCGCGAGCGGGCAGGCGCTGTGGTGCAGCAGGGCCGCGGTCACCGGGCCGAGCCGGGACGGCCAGTGGTCATCGGAATGCCGGCAGCCGAGCACCAGCAGGTCGGCGGACCGGGAGGCCCGGGCCAGCGCGTCGGTCGGGTTCTCCTCGACTAGCGCGGGCTCGACCCGGACGCCCGGGTACTCCCCGGTGAGCCACTCCACGATGCCGTCGAGCAGGTCGGCCTCGTGCCGGCGCAGGCCGAGCAGCGGCCCGTACAGCTGGTTGTGCGCGGTCCGGCTGAACACGCCGTACGCGCGCATCGCGGTCACCGGGGCGCCGGTGCGGGCCGCCTCCTCGCAGGCGAAGCGCAGCGCCGCGCGGCCGCCGGGTGAGTCCGAGACGCCGGCCAGGATGCCGTACCGCGGTGCCAGCTGCCGCACGTCGCTGCCCACCACCACCGCGGTGCACACCGCGTGCGCGGCCACCCGCTGGCTCACCGAGCCGAGCAGCGCGCCGGTCAGCCGGTGGCCACCGTGGGTGCCGACCACCACCAGGTCGGCCAGCCGGGCCAGGTCGAGCAGCGCGTCGGACGGCCGCTGCTGGCGCAGCAGCGTGGTCATCGACAGGTCCGGGTGCTTGGCGGCCACGGTCAGGCCGGCGTGGCCGAGCAGCTCGCTGCCGTGCGCCAGCGAGTCCCGCTGCATGGCGCGCAGCGTGGCGGTCGAGTAGGCCGCGCTGTCGACCACCTCGTTGGCGTACACCACCACCAGCCGGACGCCCCGCCGTCCGGCCTCGGCCGCGGCCCAGTCGAGCGCGTGCGCGGCGGTGGCCGACCCGTCGATGCCGACCACCACGTCGCTGGGTTCGATCACCTCGGCCGGGTCGCGGACCTCACTGCCAGGCATGCTGCCTCCTCGATCCTCACCCGCAGTCCATCAGCCGGCGGGGGCCGTGTCCGCAGGCTTTGGTCCCGTTTCGACAGGGCATTCGTCGCCCGCTCGGCTGCTGTCCGCGGCCAGTGCGGCCCGGGCCAGCCGGTCGAGCACCGCCTCCTCGTCGGCCGGCACCACCAGCACCCGGACGCCGGTCGCTGCCAGCCGCTCGGTGGCCGTCCCGCCGGCCGGAACCGCATCGCCGGGACGGCGAGCGCGCAGCGGCAGCAGCCGGGCGCAGATCGCCTCCCGCACCGGACCGGCGTGCTCGCCCACGCCGCCGGTGAAGACCAGCGCGTCCCAGGAGTCGAGCGCGGTGGCGCAGCCGGCGATCGCGCGGGCCGCACTGTCGGCGAGGACCGCCAGCGCCAGCGCGGCGTCCGGGTCGTCGGCGGCGAGCAGGTCGCGCACGTCGTGCCGGCCAGCGGCCAGGCCGGCCAGCCCGGAGTGCCCGTCGAGCAGCGCGCGCAGCCGGTCGGCCGAGTAGCCGCGCTCGCCGAGCAGGTAGAGCACCACCTCGGGGTCCAGGTCGCCGCTGCGGGTGCCCGAGACCATGCCGCCGGTCGGGGTGAGCGACATGGTGGTGTAGCGCGACCGGCCGCCGGCCACCGCCGTGACGCTGCAGCCGCTGCCCAGGTGCGCGATCACCGCCTGGTCCAGGTCGGGCCGGGCGTCGAGCACCGACTGCACGGACAACCCGTGGAAGCCGTA
>Ga0335073_10001489_pt1 | contig 31351 bp, 31 predicted proteins | sample Lox_Sample_22_FD_207093 | JGI IMG/M metagenome (GOLD analysis project Ga0335073, IMG submission 207093) | Soil microbial communities from Loxahatchee National Wildlife Refuge, Florida, United States - Lox_Sample_2.2 | ecosystem: Environmental > Terrestrial > Soil > Wetlands | place: USA... | reverse complement strand
ATCGGCCACGCGTTATTCGTTGTCGTTTCCAGGATAATGGAGGCTTATGTCCCCCGGAAAATTTCGCGTCGGACTGGTGCAGATGAGCTGCGCGATAGACCCTAACGAAAATTTCGCCAAGGCTGAATGGCGCATTCGCGAAGCTGCCGCGCGGGGGGCAGAGATCGTCTGTTTGCAGGAATTGTTCCGCTCGCAGTACTTCTGCCGCACGGAAGATCACGCCATGTTCGCGCTGGCCGAGCCGATCCCGGGACCCTCCACCGATTCGCTCGGACGGCTGGCGCGGGAGCTGCGCATCGTGATCGTCGCCAGCCTGTTCGAGCGGCGCGCGGCTGGGGTTTATCATAATACCGCCGCGATTCTCGGGTCCGACGGCAACATCGCCGGGCTGTATCGCAAAATGCACATCCCCGACGATCCGCTGTATTACGAAAAATTTTATTTCACGCCGGGCGATTTGGGCTTTCCGAATTTCGACACGCAGGTCGGACGCATCGGGGTGCTGGTGTGCTGGGATCAATGGTATCCCGAAGGCGCGCGGCTTTCGGCGCTCTCGGGCGCCAATATTCTGTTTTATCCGACGGCCATCGGCTGGCATCCCAGCGAAAAAGCGCAATACGGAGCGGCCCAGCGCGACGCCTGGCAGACCATCCAGCGCGCGCACGCGATCGCCAACGGAATTTACGTCGCCGCGGCGAATCGGGTGGGCTATGAAGGTCCACCGGAGACCGGAATCGAGTTTTGGGGATCGAGCTTCGTGGCCGATCCATTCGGCCAGATCGTCGCCCAGGCGTCCGCCACCGGGGAAGAAATTCTTATTGCCGAATGCGATCCGCATCGGGTTGAGGAAACACGGCAGCACTGGCCGTTCCTGCGCGACCGCCGCATCGATGCCTATGCCCCGATTCTCAACCGATGGCTCGGCAAATGATGCGGCGCGGGGTCTTCGCGCGGACAAAAGGCAGGTCGGAGACCTGCTCCACTAATGGCTCGCTGACCTGGCAACGCGTGGAGCGTCGCTGATGGCTCGTTTCCGCATGCCCGCCGAATGGGAGCCGCACCAGGCGACCTGGCTCGCCTGGCCCCACGAGAAATCCGACTGGCCTGGCAAATTCGCGCCGATTCCCTGGCTGTACGGCGAAATCGTCCGGCATCTGGCGCGCGTCGAACGCGTCCGCATCATCACCGAAGACGAATCGGGCGTGCGCCGGATCCTCAAAAAATGCGCCGCCGACCTGGCGGCCATCGAGTTTTTCCGGTACCCGACCAATCGAAGCTGGACCCGCGATTATGGCCCGCTCTTCGTGACGAATGGCTCGCTTGCCATCAGCCATTGGCGCTTCAACGGCTGGGCGAAATACGACAATTTTCAGTGTGACGCGGCCATCCCTGCCGCCATCGCGCGCGATTTGAAAATCCCGCGCCTCGAAACCGGCCTGGTGCTCGAAGGCGGCGCGATCGAGGTCAATGGAGCCGGAAAACTGCTGGCTACGGAAGAGTGCCTGCTGTCCGAGGTTCAGATGCGCAATCCCGGCGTTTCCCGGCGCGCCCTCGAAGCAGCGTTTCGCAAATATCTGGGCGTGAGCGAAGTGATCTGGATGGGGCGCGGCATCGCCGGCGACGATACCCACGGCCACATCGACGACATCACCCGTTTCAGTTCGCGCGACACGGTGGTCACCGCCATCGAGCGCGACAAATCCGATCCCAATTACCAACCACTTCAGGAAAATCTCCAGCGGCTCAAAGCGCGCGGCGATCTGCGCATCGCCACGTTGCCGATGCCGGAGCCGGTATACTTCGCCGGCCAGCGTCTTCCGGCGAGCTACGCGAATTTCTACATCGCCAATGGCATCGTGCTGGCGCCCGTGTTCGGCGACAAAAACGATCGCGGCGCGCTGAACGTGCTGGCGCGCGTTTTTCCGGATCGTGAAGTGATCGGCATCCCCTGCCGCGACCTGGTGCTCGGGTTGGGCACGCTGCACTGCATGACGCAGCAGCAGCCGCGGTGACCATCCCCGGATGCTGATCCGACGCCGGAATCTGAAAGTGGCTTCGACCCCGGATTCAGCCTCACGATCCCGCCCGCGAAGCCCAGCACCGTGAGGGTTGGCTGAGGAGCCCGACCTCAGTCTTGACAAAATTTCATATTAGATATAGTCTAAAGTGTTCATGGACGCCGAGGTGATTAAACAGTCCTTGGAGGCGAACGGCCTGCGCTGCACTCCGCAGCGCTACGCGGTGATGGCCTTCCTGATGGCACAAGCCCGGCATCCTACGGCTGCGGAAATCTTCGCGGCCGTCAATCGCGTGGATCCGCGCTCGTCAAGGGCCACGACTTATAACAATTTGCGGGATCTGGTGCAGGCCGGTCTGGTGCGCGAAGTGGCCGTCGAAGGCCGCGCTGCTCGATTTGACGCGACCGGCATGCGGCACCACCATTTCATTTGCGACCGCTGCGGAAAGGTCGAGGATCTGGAGTGGTACGATGTGCCCAAGCCTGCCTCGGGCGCTCTCGGCAAGCGGATTCTACGCGAATGCGAACTCATTTTCCGGGGGCTGTGCGCGAAGTGCGCTCCGCGGCATGCTTCCCGTTAACTGCTGGTACGCGCGTGGATGCCGGATGAATCCCGCGCGTCCGCAAAGGACCATTCTGGGAATGGAAATTCAGAATGGTTTATCGTTCGTTGCAATTTTTTACTCACTCGAAGGAGATAGAACATGTCAACCGAAATCAAGTGCCCGGTAGCGAACGGCACTCCGAAACATACCGTGGCTACAGGTCCGACCAATGTGGACTGGTGGCCGAATTCCCTCAATTTGAAGATCCTGCATATGAACTCCCCGCTGTCCAATCCGATGGCCAAGGAGTTCAATTACGCGCAAGAATTCAAGACCCTCGACCTCGCTGCCGTCGTTAAAGACCTGCACGCGGTGATGACCACGTCGCAGGATTGGTGGCCGGCCGACTACGGCCATTATGGACCGCTTATGATTCGCATGGCGTGGCACAGCGCCGGCACCTACCGGATCGCGGACGGACGCGGCGGAGCAGGCTCCGGCATGCAGCGTTTTGCGCCGCTCAATAGCTGGCCCGACAACGCGAACCTCGATAAAGCGCGCCGCCTGCTGTGGCCGGTCAAGCAAAAATATGGATGCAAAATTTCCTGGGCGGACCTGATGATTCTGGCCGGCAATGTCGCGCTGGAGTCGATGGGCTTCAAGACCTTCGGTTTCGGCGGCGGGCGCGCGGATGTGTGGGAGCCCGACGAAACCTACTGGGGGGTTGAGCGCACCTGGCTTGGGGACGAGCGCTACCAAGGCGATCGTCAGCTCGACAACCCTCTCGGCGCGGTTCAGATGGGCCTGATTTACGTGAACCCGGAAGGGCCGAATGGCAAACCCGATCCGCTCGCCGCGGCGCGCGATATTCGAGAGACGTTCGCGCGCATGGCGATGAATGACGAAGAGACCGTCGCGCTGATTGCCGGCGGGCACACTTTCGGCAAAACGCACGGCGCCGGCGACGTGCCCCGCTATGTTGGCCCCGAACCGGAAGCCGCGCCGGTCGAGGAGCAAGGCCTGGGCTGGAAATGCGCGCTTGGCAACGGCAGCGGCGATAATGCGATCAGCAGCGGCATCGAGATCACCTGGACCACCACGCCGACCAAGTGGAGCAATAATTTTCTCGAAAACCTGTTCAAGTATGACTGGGAGCTGGTGAAGAGCCCGGCCGGCGCGAACCAATGGACCCCCAAGAACGGAGCCGCCGCCGGCACCGTTCCCGGCGCGCACGATCCGTCAAAGCGGCGCGCCCCGGGAATGCTTACTACCGATCTCGCGCTGAAGATGGACCCCATCTACGCGCCCATCGCCAAGCGCTTCCTCGACCATCCGCAGGAGTTGGCCGACGCCTTCGCCAAGGCGTGGTACAAGCTGACGCACCGCGATATGGGGCCGGTTTCGCGGTACCTCGGTCCGCTGGTTCCGAAGGAGACGCTGATCTGGCAGGATCCGGTTCCGGCCGTCGATCATGAACTCATCGGGGAGCGGGACATTGCGGCTCTAAAGGCCAAAATCCTCGCATCCGGACTGTCGATCTCCCAATTGGTCACGACTGCGTGGGCGTCGGCGGCAAGTTTCCGCGGCTCGGACAAGCGCGGCGGCGCAAACGGAGCGCGCATTCGCCTGGCTCCGCAAAAGGAGTGGGAAGTCAATCAGCCCGCCGGCCTCGCCAAGGTCCTCGCGAAGCTCGAGGCCATTCAAAACGAGTTCAACCACGCGCAATCGAACGGGAAAAAGGTCTCGCTTGCGGACGTGATCGTGCTGGGCGGCTGCGCAGCCGTCGAAGAAGCCGCGAAAAAGGCCGGGTTTGACGTGAAGGTTCCCTTCTCGCCGGGACGCACCGATGCAACCCAAGAGCAGACCGATGTGCACTCCTTTGCCGTCCTGGAGCCAAGCGCGGACGGCTTCCGCAACTATCTTCGGAATGGCGACCACTGGTCGGCGGAGGAACGGCTGGTCGACCGGGCGCAGTTGCTGAGGCTCACCGCTCCCGAGATGACGGTCCTGATCGGCGGCATGCGCGCGCTGAATGCGAATTTCGGGCAGTCCAAACATGGCGTTTTCACCGATCGGCCGGAAACCTTGACCAATGACTTCTTTGTCAATCTGCTCGACATGAAAACCAAATGGCAGCCCGATCCGGCATCCGAAGGAGTATTTGAAGGACGCGATCGCTCCACCGGCAAAGTGAAGTGGACCGCCACTCGCGTCGATCTCGTCTTCGGTTCCAACTCCCAACTCCGGGCAATTGCCGAGGTTTATGCCTGCAACGACGCGAAGGAGCAGTTTGTGAAAGACTTCGCGGCTGCCTGGGGCAAAGTGATGAATCTCGATCGTTACGACCTGGCCTGAGCAGGCCCAGAAGCGGTTTCCAGTTCAATCAACGCGCTCCGTAACTCTTGCGGAGCGCGTTCGAATAAATTGCAGCGGCATGTGGCGCTAGACGTGCACTTCTAAAAGGCGTGAGACGTCCACATCGGGATGGACGATTCAGAAGGCTTATTCCGCGTGAAATCACCCACATTTCCCGCGTGAATAAACGCAAGCAGCGTTTCTTAGGAAATGCAGGAGGTTTGCGATGAAAGTTCAAGATTGTATGCGGCCGTCGCCAAAAAGTTGCGGTCCCGAAACCAGTCTGGCTGAGGTCAGCCATTTGCTTTGTGACCGCGCCTGCGGCGCGCTGCCGGTGGTGGATGTTTCGGGCAAGGTCATCGGCATCATCACCGACCGCGATATTTGTCTCGCCTTGGGAAAGCAGAATCGCCGGCCGTCGGAGTTGAGGGCGAAAGAAGCCATGTCGTGTCCGGCAACGGTGTGCCGCGCGAACGATGAAATTCATGGCGCGTTGAATCTGATGAAGTCGAGAAAGGTGCGGCGGCTGCCAGTGGTCAGCGACGCGGGAACTCTCGAAGGCATCCTCTGCCTGAGCGACCTGATTCTGGAAGCGCGGCACGACGACGGATCGCGGCCGGAGCTGACCTATGAAGACGTGATGAGCGTTCTTCACACGATTTATTGGGTACACTCGGTCCGCTGCCGCACCGAAACGGTCGCCGCGAGTTAAATTGTGGCGGATTTGAAGCGGGAGCCGCTGCAACGATACCTCGCTCAACTGGCCGGGGAACCGGCCGAGGTGCGGCGGATGAGCGTTCTGGGCGCCGATGAAGACGTCAAAAGCTACGGCTACGGCGTTCCGGTGAAGCTCGATTACACGGCGGGGCGCGAGGCGCGAAGCGCGGTGCTGCACACCATTCACCCCGGCTCGTTCGGTCATGAGCACATGGCGGACCGCGCGCGGGATCTGCTGTGGGAACACGCCGCGTTCAATCGTCTGCCGCGGCATGTTCGATCGTACGACGTCTGCGGATTCGAGAGTGGCGGAGGGCTGGTGTCGCTGGGCAGCATCGCAGAATTCGGGCTGCTCACCGAATATGTCGAAGGCCGCCGTTACGCGGACGACCTGGAAAGGCTGCGTGAGGGCGGCGAGGTCAGCGAGCTTGATCTGGCTCGCGCCGACGCGCTGTGCGATTATCTGGTCGAGATTCACCAGGTGCGCGGAAAAGCCGCGGGCGCTTACACGCGGCGCATTCGCGAGCTGGTCGGCGGCGGAGAATGCATCATGGGCATCGTCGATTCCTACGGCGATTTCGAGCGATCGCGGCTCCAGCGAATCGAGCACCTGGCGGTCGACTGGCGCTGGCGCCTCAGAAATTTCTCGCATCGCTTACGGCAGGTGCACGGCGATTTTCACCCCTGGAACATTCTGTTTCGCGAAGGCGTCGATTTTTCGCTGCTCGACCGCTCCCGCGGCGAGTACGGCGATCCGGCCGACGACGTGACCTCGATCACGCTGAACTACGTTTTCTATTCGCTGCAACGAAGCGGACGCCTGGAACGCGGATTTGAGAAAATGTTTCTGCGTTTCTGGGACCGTTATCTCGAAAAAACGGGCGATGATGAGATATTGCGTGTGGCTGCGCCGTTTCTCGCGTTTCGCGGCCTGGTGATGGCTAGTCCCCTGTGGTACCCGGCGCTGGCCGATCCGGTGCGGCGGAAGCTTTTCGCGCTGGTGACCGCGGTTCTTGAAAGCGACGCTTTCGATCCGCGGCGCGTGAACGATTATTGTGGCGAATAAAGAAGCTTTCGCGATCTGGGTCACCGGGCTTCCCGCGTCCGGCAAATCGACTCTGACCAAAGCGCTTGCAACGGAACTGGCCGCGCGCGGCATCGAGGCCGCCGTGCTCGAATCGGACGAGCTGCGGAAAATTTTCACCCCACAGCCTAGCTATGACGAAGAAGAACGCGAGCGGTTCTATCGCCAGATGGCGTACGTTGGCGGGCTGCTGGTGAAACACGGCGTCGCAGTGATCTTCGACGCCACCGCGAATCGCCGCGCGTATCGCCAGGGCGCGCGCGACTCGATCGCGCGGTTTCTAGAAGTTTACGTCAACAGTCCGCTTCAGGTTTGCATTGCGCGCGATCCCAAGGGGATTTACCGCGGCGCATCCAAGAATGTTCCGGGACGCGACGTCCGTTATGAGCCGCCTGAAAGTCCCGAGGTGATCGTCCGCGGCGATCGCGAGACGGCCGAAGTCGGCGCGCAGCGCGTGATCGAGAAGCTCGCCGAACTGGAGTTCTTACAATCCGGTAGGGATCGCCCGCGCCAGCTTTAGATGAATGTCGTGGTGGGTGATCTGGCCGCGCTCCACCGGCACTTCGCGAATCCACAAGTAATCGTTTCCGGGCGCCTGTACCCAAAGCGAGTAACGGCCGGCGTGCAAATCCTTCAGGATATAAGCACCGGCACGGTCGGACTGCACATGAGCCGGCGCGCCCGTCATCGCATTCATCGCGTCAATCGAGGCGTTCGGCACCGGCCCGAAATCGTTGCTGACGATGCCCTCGATCGAGCCGGTTTCGATCTGCATCGCCAGCGGCACCGAGCAGAGCAACAGAAAAATCAGCCCGGCCAAAGCGTACTTTATCCACTGCGGCATAGGCTTGACTCCTTATGAGGTGTAGTGCAAGTTTCTTGCCAGCGCAAGTGACGGAAGCGCAAGACGAAGTGCGCCGGCTTGCGCAACACCGCGCGTCAGAAGCGCGCGACATCGCGCGATTCACGTTTTCGTAGCCGCCGCCTGGCAGGTCCCCGATTTGCCTTCTGCGCGATTTTCTTGAGCTGCCTCTCCGCCTGCAGGCTACCGGATGCTCAATTATTGAAGCATTTCCGCCAGAACGTGGCCGATGGAGCCGCTCGGTTCCTGGACACCTAAAATCTGCGCGAGCGTCGGAGCGATATCGTTGGGCGCGACGGACTGGCGATAGATTCCCGGCTTGATTCCGGGACCGAGAAAAATGATCGGCACGTGCGTGTCGTAATTGTAGGGCGTGCCGTGGGAGGTGCCGGTCGCGTCGAACAGATAGTAGGGATCCTGAACGATATACAAGTCGCCGGAGCGCGGACCGAAAAAGGTCAGGCTGACGGCGCGGCTGATGGGGTCCTGCTGCATCTGGCCGGCGAGAATGTCGTGACGCGTATAGGCGCGCGCGATGTGCGCCTCGGTGAGCGCGGCGGCGGCGGCGACGCGCTCAACTTCGGCGGGATCGAGTTTGTGCTCGGCGATCAGCGGCAGGTTGAGATACGGCATGGTCGGTGAATTGGCGAGCAGCCATTTCCCGGCGCCGAAACGATCGGCGAGGGCGGTGTTGATTTTTTCCATCAGCTCGGCCGGCTTGATTCGTCCCCCGGGCATGTGGCGCGCTTCATTCACTTCGGGAACAGGCGCAACGCCGTGATCGGCGGTGAGGACCACCAGCGTGTTCGCGGCGCCGACGTGGGCGTCGACGAAGTTCAGGAATTTCCCCAGCAGACGGTCGGTGCGGATGGAAATGTCGCGTACGGCGGGATCGTCGGGGCCGACGGCGTGGCCCACATAATCGTTCGAGGAAAAGCTGACGGTAAGAATATCGGTTCCGGAATGATGACCGAGATTTTCGCCGGTGAGCGCGGCTTCGGCGAACTGCTCGATCATCTCATTTCCCCACGGCGTAGCTTCAATCGAGCCGCAATAGCGAACCGAAGTGCCGCGGGTCATGGTGCAGAACGGCTTCGCGGAATCGCTTCTGGCATCGAAGGGCAGCCATTTCGCGTTGGCGTATTTTTTGCCGGGCTGCTGTTCATTGACGGCCTCGGCCCAGGCCGGCAGCGACGGGCGATAGTAGGTGCTGGTGACCCATTGGCCGCTGGGATCGTCGTACCAATAAGCACCGTCGGCCATGTGCCCGGCGGGAAGAATCGCGCTGCGATCTTTGATGGAGACGCCGATCACTTCGGAATCGCCGCCTTGCATCCTTACCTCGTCGCCGACGGTGCTGACCAGCAGGCGGCGCGGCGATGATCCGGGACCATCGCCGGGGACCATCCTGGTTGCAGGATCGGAAACGCTGGTGACGTTTTTCCCGGTCGCGCGGTCAAACCATTCGTTGGCGATAATGCCGCTGATCGAGGGCGTCGCGCCGGAAAGAAACGTCGAATGGCCCGCCGCGGTGACGGTGGTGGCATGGAGATAGTGGGCGTTGCTGAAAAACGCGCCGTGATCGAGCAGTTGCACGAATCCGGAATTGTAATCGGCGCGAAACCGCAGCAGGTAATCGTAGCGGAACTGATCGATGACAATCGCCAGAACCAGTTTCGGCTTAGGTGCGGCGGCGAGAAACGGCGCCGTGAGCAGGATCGCAATGAAGAGAAGGATCGCGGTTGGCCTGGTACGCATGGTGGAATTTCAATTATCAGCCATCCGCGGCGCTCTCGGGCACTTTGCTGGCAGCGCCTGGAATCTGCGTCGATCCTGAAGCAGGGAGAGCCCCCGCCATGACTGGCGGGGCTGTAGTACCCGTTATAGCCCCGCCAGTCATGGCGGGGGGCGCAGCCCGAATCAACGCACATTTCAGGCACTACCACTTTTCTGGTCGCTTGTCTGTCTAAGTATGAGGGGATAAAATAGGGATTCAACAAAGGAGTCCGTTCATCTCATGTTCCGTCCGTCAACTTTTTCCGCGCTCACCGTGTGCGCGGCGGCCTTGCTCTTTTCCTCCATCGCGTCGGCGCAGACCAAGGTCGGCGTGGTGAACTTTCAGAAGGCGATCATGGATACCGCGGAGATCAAGAAAGCGACCCTCGATCTCCAGAATAAATATAAGCCGCGGCAGGATGCGCTCGAAAAAGCGCAGCGCGAGCTGGCCGATATTCAGACGCAGTTGCAATCGAGCCAGGGACGGTTGAGCGCGGCGGGCGCAGCGGATTTGCAGGAACAGGGCCAGCGTAAACAACGCGAGGCGGAACGGCTGCAACAGGACCTTCAGGACGACGTCACTCGCGACCGCAACGATATTCTGACGCGCACCGGCCAACGCATGACCGAGATCGTCAAAAAGATCGCCGAGGAAAAAGGGCTGGACCTGGTGGTGGATACGCAGAATACGTATTTCTTCAAACCCGCGCTGGACATCACCGCGGAGGCGACGGCGAATTACGACAAAGCATATCCGCTAAAATAATGGTGTAGGAACGATGGCCGGGTATCTGGAAGCATACGGCGCGGGCGAAGAGCAGCGGGAAAAGCTGGTTAAGCGCGTCGCGCTATGGGGCGGCGCAGCGTTGATCATCGCGATCGCGCTGTTTTTCACCTTTCGCAACTGGAGCGAGGAACAGGTGGTGAAACACTTCCTGGCCCTGCTTCAGCAGAAAAATTATCAGCAGGCGTACGGGCTGTTCGGCTGCACGCCGGATCATCCTTGCAAATATTATTCGCCAGGGCAGTTCACGTCAGAGTGGGGGCCGTCGAGTCCCTACGCGGACGTCGCCGCGATCCGGATCGAGCACGTGGACGCGTGCGGCAACGGAGTGGTGTTCGACATGGAGTCGCCCAAGGCGGAGCCGGTAGGGCTATTTGTCGATCGGGCGACGCACACGCTCAGCTACGCGCAGGCGCCGCGGTGTCCGGGCCGGCATCTGATGCTGTGGGAATTTTTGAAGCAGCATTTCGGATAAAGCATGTTTATGCAAACCGGCGGTCGCGCGTCGGATCGCCTCGCGTTTTTGCCCGCGTCCTGACGGACGCGGCTCGAATCGGCCTCGGAAATGACGTTAGAGAGCCGCGCCGGTCAGGGCGCGGGCCCGGCCGCCAAGCTGTGCCGTGCCGACAACCAGCCCGGCGCTTGGCAAAGTGGAGCGCTAGGCACGGCTTGGAGGTGCGGGCCTGACGCACGCCGAACTACTTCATGCTCTTGACGTAAGCGACGACGTTGTCGAGATCGGCTCCGGAAACCGATGAGATCGGTTTCATTTTGCCTTTCCCGTCGGTGACGACGGCTTTCAACGCCGCGGCGCTCATGCCCTGCACCTGGGCGGACTTGAGGTCCGGAATTTCGACCTTGAACATCTTGGCGATGGCAGGATTGGCCGCGCCGTCGGCGCCGTGGCAGGACTTGCAGTGGGCGTTATAAACCGCTGTCCCGGCCTTGGCATCCGCGCCGAAAACAGCGCTGGAGCCGAGCGCAGCCAGCGTCATCGTCAGAAACATCATTCTCATTCTCTTGTCTCCTTATTCCTCGTTCCTCTGTGGGATCTGTTATTTTTGCGCTTGGTATCCTTCAAGCGAGTGGTTATGCGCCGCATAATATTTGCCAGCTTCGTTCAGTTCCGCTGAACCGGCTTTCACATGGCAATAGACACAAGCCTTTTTCTCCTTCTTGGTATATTCAGGCTTGGCCGAAGTGGTGGACACGTTCAGCAGGATTCCGGCGGCGAGAACAACGCCGGGAACCGTAAATTTCAAAAAGTTGCGCATGGTTTCTCCCTTAAATTTTAAAAAATCTAGTAGTGCACGAAAGCGATCGCCATCATCACCAGCATGATGATGCCGGCAAGCACCGCCAGGCCGCCGGTAAGGCGCCCGAAATTCTGGAGCCACAGCGGCGGCGTCGCGGCCTGCAGCTGCTTCAGCTCGCCCGAAGCCGCCAGGCGCTGATATTCCTCCGGATGCCGGTGTTTCAGTTCTCCCTCGGTTTCTCTCCCGGTAAAGATCGTCAGATCCATCGGAAAATTATCGGGACGCACGTGAGTATTGAAAAAGTGAATGGCGAAAATAAAGCCGACGGCCAGAATCGCTTCCTCACCATGAATCAATAAGGCGACATTCAGCCACGATCCCGGGATGAATTTCGCGAAAAACGGCGCGAACCACATCGCATAACCGGAAAAGCCGATGATTCCCATCCCCCAAAAGACCGCCCAGTAGTCGAATTTCTCCCAATAGGCGTAGCGGTCAAACTTGGGCTGCGGTCCGAGGCCGATAAACCATCTCAAGTTCCCGAAGAAATCTTTGATGTCTTTCCAGTTGGGAATCATCGAATTGGGCCCCCACAGCAGGCCGAATTCGCGGCGCGCGACGACACGATAGGCGATATTAGCCAGATGCGTCAGGAAGGCGACGGTCATGACGAAGGCGCACATCTTATGGAAAAAGATGATCGTGCCGAATCCGCCGACGGCGCCGGAGACCGCGGTCGCCCACGGCGCGTGGCTGAAGCGCAGCGGCAGGCCGGTGAAGGCCAGCCCGAGGAAGGTGATTCCGATGATCGCGTGCAGATAGCGCTGCGGCAGCGAAAACCGGACGTAATAGCGCGGCGCCGTTTCCGCCGCTGTTTCGATGGAAGGACGATTGAAGGTTTCGGTGCTCATGATTAGCTCCTGCCCGTTTCCGGATGTAGGCGCGACAGATGGCCGCGAATGAACCACAGAATGGTGTGCAGCGCGAAGAAGCCGAGGACGCCCGCCAGCAGCAGGTTCATGAAAATAGACGCGATGTGCAGCAGCGGATATTTCTTCGCGTTGTGCGCATCGGCGTGCGGATCGTAACCGACGAAACTCGCATTGGCGTTGGCGTGGCACTTGCCGCAGGTCTTCACCAGGTTGGCTTGGGCCACCGTCGATTTGGGGTCGGACGGCGGCAGAATATCGTGGAAACCGTGGCAGTCCCAGCAGCGCGCGGTTTGCTTGTAGCCAAGCGCGGAAACCTGGGCGTGGAAGGTGTCGCCGTAGGTCGAATATTCGTCTTTGTGGCAGCCGCCGCAGGTGGCCGCGGTTTTAATCTGACTGCCGACCTCGCTCATGCTCGAGATCTGGTGGGTGGTGTGACAATTGGTGCAGACCGGCGCGTCGTCCACTCCGGCGGCGAGCATCTGGCCGTGAATCCCGGCTTCGTAAGCCGTTTTCGGACCGCCGTGGCACTGGCCGCAGGTTTCGGGAATATGCGCGCGATTGGTGCGGCTCTCCGGATTCTGGCTGCTCAGAATTTTGTGCGCGCCGTGACAGCTGGCGCAGCTTGCGGCCACCAGCAGGCCATCCTTGGTGAGCGCGAAGCCGTGAATCGAGTCGATATATTTCGAATAGACCTCCGGCGCATTGCCCTGCTGTTTGTCGTGGCACTCGCCGCAGGTGCGCGGCAGATTCTGCGGATAGGTGGCCGACTTGGGATTGCTGGACGCCAGAATTTCGTGCGCGTTGCCGTGGCAGTTCAGGCACGGCTGCGCGCTCGAATGGGCGTGCACGCTGGCCGCGACGCCGGCGGCCGGATCGGCGTGGCAGGTGGCGCAATTCACTTTGGCGGCCTGCGCCGGGTGCGGATACGCCTTGATCGTGCTGTGACACGCGGCGCAACCGATACTCGCATGGACGCTCACCTTGGTCGAGTCGCCTTTTTCAGGATGGCAGGACAGGCAATCGAGACCTGCCCCGGACGCTGTCGCGGACAGCGCGGCGGAAAAAACCAGCGTGATGAGCCATCGCACTCTCGAGCGCATGGGCCCTCCTCCGGCGCGGCGCGCTGAAGCTCCCGCCGCAGCCGATTATTGACTTACTTTCAATCCGAGATCACCCAGGATCTTCGGATTCTGTTCCTCCATCGCCAGCACGTCGTGGCAGGTGGAACAATCGTTGGGGATGGTCTTGCCATCGGCGCTCGCATGGTTTCCGTCATGACAGCGAAAACATCCCGGGGAATCCATGTGCCCGAGATTGTTCACATACGTGCCCCAGGTCACTTTCATCTCCGGAAAAATATTTTGCAAGTAAATCGCCTTCACGGCGGCGATGGCGTTATCGATGTCGGCTCCGCGAGTTGCACGGATTTGCGGATATTTCGTCTGATAAAAATCATGGAGCGATGTCGCGATTTGGCGCACCGCTGCGTCACGGTCCGCGTAATCGCGCTTTAAAACACCCACCGCCTGCTGCTTGATGAACGGCAGGGTCGGGCTGATGTGGCCGGAACTCATCGCCAGGTCAACGGCCTTATCGGGCAACTCGAAGGTATGCGCGGGGCGATTATGACAATCCATGCAATCCATCACCCGATGCTCGCCCGCGGCCAGTTGTTCCGGCGTCACTTTTTGATCGGTGGCGTTAAAGACGGTGACTTTTCCGTCGGGCGCGGTGTACACCACCTGCGGAATGGTCTGGCGCTTCTCGTCGATCGCGGTGTACACCATTTTCGCCTTGGGATCGAGATGCGCGCCGTGAATGCCGACCCCCCCGCGCCAGGTCTGGCCGCCGACCTTCATCAGCAGCACGGTGTACGACGCCTGGTTCTGCTCGCCGGAGGCGTAGCTGGTGTGAACCTGAAACACATCTCCCGAAAAACGCGACGGCCAGTGGCACTGCTCGCAGGTTTCCCGCGCCGGGCGAAGATTGCTGACCGGCGAAGGAATGGGCCGCTCATAATCGTTCAGGGCGACCGCGAAAACCTGGCGGACGCCGGAAATTTTGGCCTTGACGAACCAGCTGGCGCCGGTTCCGATGTGACATTCGGCGCACCCGACGTGGGAGTGCGGCGAATTCTGGTACGCGGTGTATTCGGGCTGCATCACGGTGTGGCAGGTGAGGCCGCAGAACTGATCGGTATCCATGTAATTCACCGCGCTATAGCCCCACTGTGCCGCGATAATGATGTTGGCCACCGTGGTGGCGGCGACGAAGGCCACCAGACGGCGCAGCTCGACGCTTTCAAACGTGAGCGGCGGAAAACCGGTGACCGGCAGGCCACTGCGGCGAAGGATCGAGCGCCGGATCAGGATGCCGGCGGGAATAAAGATCAGGCCGATAAAAAACACGCCGGGCAGCAGCAGGAACGAGAGAATCCCCATGTAGGGGTTCGCGGCTTCGCCGCGGACCAGCGTGGGAAGAAGAAACAGCCAGAGGCCGCCGGCGAGCGTCACGAAGACGACGCCAATCAGGCTCAAAGGGTTATTCGAAAGATAGACAATCGGCCGGAGCCGTTCCAGCAGTGTCGACAATACGGGCTTTGCGGGTTCCATGTCTCCAAATTTGAACTTGCATTCTTGGTTAAGGTTTTTTTTGCGCTCCGGTATTGAGGAACGCCAAAAGGTCCGACATCTGGTGATCCTCAAATCGCGGCCAGGGGACATTTTGAGCTTTCATCCGATCGAGCATCCCGGGACCGTGGTGCCACAGCGCGGAGATCATTACGGCGGAGTTGAAGCTTTGCCCCACGAGGCTCGGCGCGCCGCTCGACGGATTATTATGACAGCCGGCGCAATGTTTGCCGGTGAACACGCGGGCGCCCGCCGAAGCACTGCCCGAGTCTTCGAAAAACTGTTCCGCCCAGATGTAACTGATGATCTGGCGCATCTGGCCGAGATCGAGCGTCGGCGGGCTGGCGGCCATCAGCGGCTCATGATTCCACATATCGACGGCGATGTCGGTGAGGGTTTGTCCTTTGAGCAGCGGTGGCAGCGACAATTTGCCGTGATGGCAGCCCGAGCAGCCTTTCTCCTGAAACAGCTCCTGACCCTGCGGGCCGGCGACGATTTCGACGTGCACCGTGGCGTTGCGCGTGCCCGGAAGATTGCGCAGATAGACCAGCATATCGGTCAGGTCCTGCGAATCCAGGTGCGGCCAGGCGATTTTTTGCCGGAGGAACTCCTGTTTCATGGTGGTCGCGTGATTCCACATGGCGTTCACCAGCTCGATCGGCTGGTTGATCCCCTGCCACTCGGAAACCGGCGGAGCGGCGGGAAGTTTCGGCGTGGAAATCCCGTGACACTGGGCGCAATGCTTTTCGGTGAACAGCGCTTTGCCGCGCCCGGCGTCGCCCGGTTTTTCAAAAAATCGCGCGGCGTAAAAATAGGCCAGCAGGTCAGCCGCGCCTTGGTCTGTGAGATCGCCGGCGGTGACGTTGCGTTCGCGCATGGCGGCCCACATGGTGGGGGCGTGGTTCCACATGGTCGCGGCGAGCGAGGCCGGCGTGAAATTGCGGTCGACCAGCCGGCCCAGATCCGGCGCGATGGTTCCGCCGTGCCCGTTCACGCTGTGGCACTGGATGCAGTGCAGCGTCTGGAACAGCCCCTCGCCGCGCGTCGAGTCGGCGGCGATGGTGGCGGCATAGGCCGCGGGAATTACGAGCAGAGCTAAAAATCGCTTCATCGGGTTAATCTTACTCCCGTGGTTACGACTTGCGCCCGGAATCCTTCATAAAAATAGAATGGCTCGGCGTAGCCGTAGTAACGCCAGTCGGCGAACCAGCTTACGTGTTTGCCGAAGGGCAGCCATAACGTCACCATCGGCTGATAATAACGCGTCGGCTGGCTTCCCGAAGAAATCAACGCGGAGCCGCCGGCGGTGAGTTTCGGCGCGAAACCGGCCCGGTGCGGCAGGTGAATGTTGAACAGCGCGGTGACGATGTGGGCGTTGTCCCGATAGAGCGAAATATCCGTGCCGAGCGTGCCCGGATCGAGATACGGGATGTCGCTATAGACCGTCGATCGCGTGTAGGAGCCTTGAAAATCGAAGGCGCTCATCGGAGTCCAGAAGAAGGATAGCGATTCCTGCTGCGCGCGATAGTTGTAATTCACGCCCAGCGTCGGATTATTGTTGATCAAAGCGAGAAAATCGCCGGAAACGTTCAGTTTTTTGAGCACCTGGTAGCGCGCCTGCGCACGGACTTTTTCGTAATTATAAAGACTGGTGCGGAAATAGGCGTTGCCGCTGCGGCCGATTTCCGCGTCGGCCGAAAGGCGCAGTTTTTCGGTCGGACGGTAGCTGAACGCGCCCACGCCGACATTGGTTCGCAGCTTGTCCACTTCCGAACTGACCAGGTCGGCCGCGGGAAGAACGCTGTCGTCCGCCTCGCCCCAATCGTAACGGTAGCCGCCGCGCAGCATGATCTTCGAAGTCGCGTCGAACAGAATGTCGGATTCCACCTGGTTGTAATTGGTCACCAGCGCGGAGTCGAGCGCGGCGGTGATCTGCCCGGAAAGCGTCGCGTTGGTGAGCAGATCGTTCTGCGCGGCCGATCCGGAGGCGTGCATGCGGTCGGTCATCCAGGTTTCGATCAGGCGCACGCGCTTGTGGGGTCGGATTTCACCGCCCAGGTTCGCGGTGGTGTGCGGCATGATGGCGGCCGAATTCACCAGGTACGATTCGCCGGTGTAAAAAAGGGCCTGATTCTCCAGCAGCAGATTGCCGGTATCGTACTGATGATAATTGACGTTGGTCTTCGGTTCGCTGTATAAAAACTGGCCGTACAGATCGAGCCACGTCATCGCATTGGCGCTGAACAGAGCCTTGCTGTAGATGCTCGACCCGGTGATGCCGTAGGACGCCGCCAGGCCGGTAAGATCGGCGGTCTGGCCGAGAACCGGAGTAAATATGTTGCCGCCATTGACCGTGCCGGAGCCCTGATAAAGATACTCATTCTCGGCAACGGTGGTTCCACCCTGTTCGAGCGTCGCGTGGAAACGGCGGAACTGGAGGCGAACGCCGCCCCGAAAGAGACTGGTCACGTTCTGGTCGGTCATCGGCACCGGGAACTGATTGGCGTCGTTATAAAGGGTCGAAATGCCGTTCCCGTAGCTCAAATCGCGATCGTATCCGAAATAGGGAGTCCACCAGTTGCCGGGCAGCAGGTCCAGTGAAAAACTGCCCAGATGCTTGCGCGTGGCAAACGATTGCTCATCGAGGACGACGCCGCGCGTCAGCAGCGGATCGGCAAAAGACGGCAGAAAATTGTAATATGCGATGTCCCGATAACTGGCGCTGAACGTGTACCATTTCGCCTTATCCGCGTCGATGTACAGCGTTTGATAGGGATCGTCGCCGATGTCGGAGGCGCGGATGCGAAGATGGTTGAACAGCCGGTGCTGGGGATCGGTGAGGGTCACGTCGGCATTGAGCAGCTTCGGTCCGGAGTTGTAATCGGCGATACTCTTGTAAGCCGAAACATTTCCGCCGACGTCCACCCAGCGGTAGCCTAAATCGACGAACCCGGTGAGCCAGTTCTCCGTGGTTGGCGCGGGTGAGGCCGGCGCGGCCGAAGCAGCCGGCGCCGCCGCGGCAGGTTGGGCTTGATCGGCCGGTTTGGTTTGATCCGCGGCCGGTTTCGTCTGATCGGCCGGTTTCGTTTGATCCGCGGCCGGTTTCGTTTGATCCGGCGGATTCTGCGCCGTCTGGTCTTGAGCCGCCAGCGGCAAAATCATGATAAATGCGATCAGGAATCTCATTTGACCAAATTCCTGTCTACGTAACTGCCATGAATCTTCTGATGGCAGACCGTGCAATTTTGAAACACCGGCGAACGCAGATCGTGGAACGCCGGCGGAACCACGCCAAGCGTACCGGTTCGATTATTCGGCGGAGGCAGATTGGCGTGACACTCCAGACACACCAGCCGCACTTCCGGCCGCGTCAGCATCCGCGCATTGGAGGAGCCATGCACTTCGTGGCACGCCTGGCAGCCTTCGAAACGCATCGGCGCATGCTCGAAGGCGAACGGGCCGCGCTTATCGGCGTGGCAATTGAAACATCCCGGCTCATTGGCCGCAAAACTTTGCGTCATCGCGGGTTCGATGGTTCCGTGCGGATTGTGGCAATCGACGCAGCTCATCGCGCCCTCCGGCAACTTGTGGTGATACGGCCGCTGAAACTGCGCCCAGACCGCGGCGTGACAACTGCCGCACAGCGAGTTGATCGCGGGCGCGGTGCGCGCCACCAGGTTGTTGCCATTGTTCTCGTGAATTTTGTGACAGGACGTGCACGCGACGCCGTCCTTTAAATGGCCGCTTTCGAGGCGCCCCACCTGCGTCGGCTGATTCAGATGGCAGGTGAGGCAGATTTTATCGGCCGCCGCGGCAGTGAGTTTGCCGGGGTTGATGATCAGGCTCGCGTCCGCCGATTCGGCGTGTTTCTGGCCGGGTCCGTGGCAGGCTTCGCAGGTTCGCCCCTGCCATTTCCGCCATTTCTCGCTGTCAATCGCGTGATGAGGACTCTTGGCGACGTTATTAAAAATGTCCTCATGACACGCCTGGCAGGTATCGGACCCGACATAACCCGCCGGCAGCGGCGGCCCTGCCTCCTTGGCGGCCTGTCCCGCGGCAAGAGGCAAGGCAGCCATCACCAGCAATACCGCTCGGAGCAAGATGGCCAAAGAAAAGGGACCGGCCCCCGCCTTTACCGGCGGGGCTGTAAGCGTCGCCGCTGATACAGCCCCGCCAGTCATGGCGGGAGCCCATCCTTCAGTACTGCGCATGGATTTGATCCACCGAATAGGCGGCGCCGCTGCCATGGCAGACGTTGCACGCCTCACCGAGGGACGTCGTGTTCGAAAGAGCGTGAGCGGCCGTCGGGATATCCATGTGGCAGCCGGTGCAGGCGGAGGTGAACGGCTGAACCGGATTGATCGGCCCCTGCGGATCGGTCACCGCGTTCAAGCCGGTCAGGGTCAGGTCGTTCTGCTCGGTGCTGTTGATGTGGCAGAAGGAGCAGTTGGCCAGATCCGTAGCTTCGCCGGTCGGACCCAGGCCGGGGAACAGAATCTGGCTGAAGTTATTCACGCTGCCGCCGAAACCGACCACAATGTACGGCCGGTTGGACGGCTGATTCGCGCCATAGTGAATGCGATGCACCAGCAGGTTGAGATTGATGCCCTGCGCCGGCTGTGAATTGTACGGCGCCGGCCCGGTGGGCCGCAAGGAAGCGTCGGTGTTCGACGGATTATGGCAGAACACGCAGTATTCCGTGTTGTTGCGCAGGCTGCCGTGAACACTCAATCCGTTATGGCACACGTTGCAGTTGCTCAACTGCACCACCGTGCGCCGCGCAGTCACCGGCGAGCCGTCGACCGAGAAGTACGAAACCACGTTCGGCGCGCCATACTCAATGGCCGTTTGCACGGTGTTGCCGCTGATCAGCTCGGGCACGGTATCGGTCCGGCGCGCTTCGACGCCGATCGCGTAGGTGCCGGTCGCGCCCGCCGGAACCGGATGCGTAAACGTGTAGGTGCAGGTTCCGTTGGAGCAGGTGGCTCCGCTGGCGCTTTCGGTGACATATCCCGGCGTGGTGACACCGCTGCCGAAGCTGGTGTAGCCGAAGTCCGTCGTCGGACCGGCCATGGTGAAGGAGATGGATCCCAGCGCGGAAAGCGCCACCGGATTGTTGTTCTTATCCACCACCGTGAAGGTGACCGTCGGAGCGTTGCCGGCGGTTCCATTGGCGACATTGGTAATTTTCACCGCAAGGCCGTTCAGCAGGCTGGACTGATCGGGCACCGCGTGCGCGCCGAGAATCGAGGCGTCAAAATCCATCTCGCCTTGCGGAATATGACAGTTGGCGCACTCGGCGTCATTGTTCTGGATGCCGCCGGGGTGGTTCGCGCCGGTGGTGAAATTCACGTCGTCGTGGCAGGAGCCGCAAGCGACGGCGCCAGGCTCGGCCATGAATGCGGTCGCCTGCGCGGCGCCGGTAGTTTGCTGATGGCAAACTTCGCAGTGCCGCGGATCGGTAGCTGGATCGGCGGGGAAAATCACCGTCGAGTAATTGAAGGTCCCGTGGGAATTAATCGCCGGTATATAAGGAGTGCTGGTGCAGGAAGCCGCATTCACGCCGCTCGCCTTCGCCTGAGCAAGGCATGAGGTGCTCTCGCCGGCGATCACACTGGGCAGGCTGATGCCCATGTGCAGCTTGTGGAAGAAGACCTTCGCGTCGAGCGTATCACCGGTATTCGGATCCACGTTCTGCGGCTGATGGCACATGATGCACAGATTCAAGCCGCGGCGCGATCCGCCGTGCGCCGATAACTGGTCGTGACAGTTGTTGCAACTCGATGTTTCGATCACGTCGCGGACGTGAGTGACCTTCGCGCCGTTGGGCACGAAATTATAAGTCGCGCTGGCGTAATTCGTTCCCAGACTGTATGCAGTCAGGTTGCGGGAACCGTAGATCCCGATGGTGTTCGTCGCCGTCGGATCGAAACCCGAAGGCGCAACGGTATGGAACGTATACTGATATTGCCCCGCGGCGAGCGTCGTGTAGGTGCCGCCCGAATCGGCGCCCGGCTGCTGTGTGGACGCGATCACCGTGCCCGTCGCCGTGGTCGTCGTGTATGCGGTGTACTGCTCCGCGTTATTTGGAATATAAGCCGCGATGAAACTGGTGCTGATCGCGCCCGGAGTGGTTCCTCCCGTCCGGTCCAGCGCCAAGCCGGTAGGATCGGTGAGGGTGTAAACTACTGAGATCGTGCCGGTGCTGGTAATCTGCGCCGAGTTAATAGTGATAGTCAGGCCCGGGTTGACATACTCTATCTCCGCCGGGTCAAGGTAGTAGGCCTTTTGGTGCGAGTTATACGGAGTCTTCGGCGCGCTAGATAGACTCAACGCGACGACGATCACCGCCAAGGCTGCTCGCCACAGTGCATGAAATCGATGCATAGATCCACTCTCTCCCTGAGCAACTGTCTCAAAAATATCCCGTCAAACCAAGTTTGCGGAATTTGACTCTACCGTTCGAAAGCACGCACCCAACCAAAGAAAACCGTTAAAAATTATGGCAAAGCGGGTCGATTTGCGTTATTTCACCCACTTTGGCCCAGATATAAGCCATCACACGCAGGTGACAACGAATTGAACAGATTGTTTGGAGAATGTTACGATTTGTATGTGCAAACCGAACAGATCGTCGCTTTACTCATAGAAGAGCGGGACCGGTTATCGAAAGCCATTGAAGCTCTTCAATCCAACGCCACGCGCGGTGTGCGTGCGCAGACAAATTCAACCTCCGCGCGTCGCACTGCGGCTCCTGTACGGAATGCTCCGGCAGCGAAGCCGAAGCGGGTGTTGAGCGCGGCGGGTCGCCGCGCGATCGCCGAGGCGGCGCGCAAACGCTGGGCGGCGATTCGTGCCGCCAACGGCAAGCCGGCCGCCGCCAAACCGGCGCAGGAAACACCGAAGGCCAAGAAAACGAAAAGCTAAAGCGGCAGCGCCCCGGCTCCGGTAATGTAATTCGTGCGATTTGGTGGGGCATGCCCTCGGTCTGCACGGATCATTCAGACGGAGTCTAGCAGAGTGCGTGCCTAGGGCTTGAGCGTAGCGCGTAAACTGATTTCTGCGCCGGCCAGCGCCTTCGATACCGGGCACCCCGCCTTGGCGTCGGAAGCGAATTTCTGAAACGCCGCGGCATCGATGCCGGGAACGTCTCCCGTGGTGTCCAGCTCGATTTTGTTGATGGCGAATCCCGCCTCGCCTTTGTTCAAGTGCACGGCGGCCGTGGTGCGGACCGAATTGGGCACGTGGCCGGCCGCGCTCAGCGCCGCCGACAGCGCCATCGAAAAACAGGCCGCGTGCGCCGCGCCGAGCAGCTCTTCCGGATTGGTTTCGCCGCCGCCTTCAAACCGCGAACGAAAACTGTACGGACTGTTGACGGTTCCGGTTTCCGTTTTCACCTGCCCGCTGCCTTCTTTGAGCGAGCCTTTCCATTCCGCTTCCGCGTGTCGAATCATTGGGTCTCCTTAAGATTCACGATATCGTGAAAGGAACAGGACCGGGCGGAGTCATGAAAACCAGACAATCGCGGCTCGCGGTGATTTTCGACCGGATCTACTCGCCGCAGCACCGCGAAACATTAGAGCAATGGATTGTCGTCATCAGCATCGCCGGATTTGTGGCTCACCTGGCCGCGATTCTGCTGGCGCGGCATCTGGCGCATCCGCCGGCGTTCGTCGCCGCCGCCGGAAAAAATCTTCTTTCCGCCATTTACACGCCGTTCAGCATCGTTTTGTTCTATGAGGTGCTGGTGCTGATTTCGGCCATCCCGCAATCGACCACGCGCGGGCTGGCCACGCAGTTCGAAATCGTATCGCTGATCTTCATTCGCGGCTTTTTTAAAGATATCGCTTCGCTCGACATTGAAAGTCTGCACCAGCCGATTCAGGAGATGGCGCCGGCGCTGGTGGACGTCGGCGCCGGCTTGCTGATGTTTCTGCTGGTGACGATTTTCCGGCGCGCATCGCGCGAGCCGGCGCGCCAGGAACCGACGCCGGCGCTCGAAAGATTCATCGCCTGGAAAAAAATCGTCGCGCTGCTGCTGACGGCGTATTTCCTGTGGCTGGCGGTGTCCAGCTTATTCCAAGTCGAGTTTGAAATTCTCCATCCCGCGGCGACCATCGGCGAATCGCGCGCGGCGTTTTATTCGGACGTATTCACCGCGATGATTTTCACCGACGTATTGATTTTGCTCCTGTCGCTGCGCGTTTCCGACCGTTATGAATCGGTATTCCGCAACGCCGCGTTCGTCATTGCGGCGATTCTGATCCGCTTTTCACTGACCGCCGCGCATCCCTACGGGGCAGCGCTGGGCATGGCCGGAATGGTCTTCGGAATTTGCACCCTGCTGATTTACAACTACAATCGTACTTTGTCCGCGGCGCGCACTTAAATCCGGAGACCCCGCCGCTTTTCAGCACACTGCAAAATCCGGAAAACTCCGGAAACCCCGCCATGACTGGCGGGGCTGCGAAGGCGCGGGTTCTTAGCCACTGGTTACTGGCGCGGCTGCAACGCCACTGCGGCCGGCACGCTGGTGTACCGGACAGAGCGGCCGCGATCGGTCAGATCGAGCACTAAACGGCCGTCGGGCTGCGTCGCGCCCGTGCCGCTGAGTTTCTCGGCGCCCTGCATGATTTCAAGATCGGTAATTTTCCAGCGCGGGCCGTCCAGCAGTTCGAGACATCCCGAAGCGGTTCGAAACTCCGCGTCGGGCGTGAAGGCGATGCCGCTGCCTTTGAAAGCAGCTTCCGCGCGGGCGCTGACCAGGAGACCGGCATCGGCGCCGGACGCTTCCACGCTGCCGTCGAAATCGAGCGTGCCTCCCTTATAAGCAACGCCTTCGAGCTTGCCCTGAAAACGGTAATGCGGCGCGAATCCCGAAAGATCGATGGTCAGATCGCCGTTAAAATCGGCGTCCGCAATCGAGCCGGCCAGCCGCGCCAGCCGCACCCTCGCGCCATCCCACAACAGCCGCGCACTGGCGATCTGCGCGTGGTTGTCGCCGAAGGTGAGATTTTCAACCGACAACGTTCCATCGGCGCGGCGCAATTCGAGCCAATCGGGAACCGGCGCGGGTCCCAGGCGCAGCGTGCGCGCCAGAAAACCGCGTTCGCGAATCAGCGTGGGCGCGAGCAGCCGCTCCAGTTCGGTCACGTCCGCCGACGGAATATCGATTTTAAACTTGTGCGGGCGAACCGCCGCCGGGTCCCAATGGTATTCTCCGGTGAACGGAATATTCCCGATGCGCGCGCGCAGCCGGCTCACCGAAAGCCGCGCGCCCGTAGAAACCACCGAGGCGGTGAGGATGCGCAACGGATCGGCCAGACCATCGACCCCGATGCGCGCGTTCAGCAAATCATATTCGCCGGACCATTCTCCCGCCGCGCCGGGCAGCCAGCGGTACCGCGCCAATCCGCGCCAGGTGCCTTGTGGCGTTTGTTCGAGCAGCGGAATCGCCGACAGCCCGAAGGAGCGCAGATCGGCGACGCTCAATCCGCGCGTGGCGATGCGCAGATTCAGTCCCTCGGCCGAAGTGAAGCTGCCGTCGATCTGCGCGCTTTCGTTTTCGCCGACGCGAACCTGAGTAGGCTCGAGCGAAAAAGCTCCGTTCGCGATTTCGACGGACGCGTCGTCGGCCAGCAGGCGTTTGGCGTCCGCAACACCGCTCAAAGTCAGCGCCGCGTTCTGGACGTCGACATTCCCCGCGAGACCGCCGGAATCCGCATAATGAACCGCGCCCGAAACCGAGCCTTCCGCGGCAAGTTTATCGGGCACCGCCGCGCCCATCTGCCGCACCACGTCGAGCAGCTTCGACAACGGAATTTTCTGGAGATCCGCGGAAGCGTCCCATTGCGGCTGCGAAAGAAAATCCCAGGCGCGAAACCGGATCGCCAGCGGCGCCGGCGCGTCCGAGGTCGCCAATTCCAGGCGATCGGCGTGCAAATCGAGCGTCCCCTTGAAGCCGACATTGGCCGCGACGCCGGCGCCGGAAAGAAGATCGGCGCGGCGCATTTCGCTCAACTGAAGCCGCCCGTCCACGTCCAGATGCGACGGGGGTCCGCCGAGATGCGCGTCGAAGGAAACGATACCGTGCATGTTGAAGCCGCGGCGGTCGAGCAGGCGGGCGACTTCTTCGACGGCGCTCGGTTCCAGTTCGACGCGCATGTCGAGTCCGTGCGCGGTCCATTGGCCGCGCACGAAGAAATGGCCGAAATCCTGCGCGGCGCGATCGGTGCGGCTGGGCGCGCCGGAGAAACGAATTTCCACGGACCGGTCCGGCCCATTCGAACCCCAGGGCGTGACGTCGAAATCCGCGTCGCTGAAATAGACCACCGATTTGGTGTCGCCGAATTTGAAATTGACGCGTCCGCTGCGCATGCGGATGGCGGGCATGGTTCCAGCCGTCGCGGAGGCGCCGTTAAGGAGAAATTGAAAGTTCCACGGTCCGGCGTCGGTCTTCACCAGGTTGATGCTGGCGTCGTCCAGACGAAGGCTCGAAAATTCGAGCCGGTGAAACAGCAACCCCAGCAGCCGCACGCGCGCTTCCAGCGTGCCGACGTAGGCGAATGGCTCGATACCGGCGCGCGGATCTTCGAAAATGGTCACGTCCTCCACCGTGAAGCCGGGCCCGGTGAACAGGTTGAAATAAACTTTACCCACCTCCACTTTGCGTCCCAGGCCGCGTTCGAGCGCGCGCTCAATGCGCGGACGCATGAAATCGGCGTCGAGATAAGGCGCGCCCAGGCCGGCCAGCAGAATCAGCGCGAGCGCGATCAGGATCGCCCGTTTCATGTTGCGATTTTCCGGTACGCTTCGGCATCATCGATGTCGGCAAGAACGCCGGGGTCATCAACGTCGAGGTAGCGGATGCGATCCGGATGGGCGTCGATCGCCGCGCGCGTTTCCGCGGTCGGCGGAAGCGCAAGAAATTCTTCGCGCAGGGATCGGGAAACGCAAACGGGGTGCCCGCGCTTGCCGTGATACCGCGGGATAACGACGCCGTAGCCGACACATCCCGAAGCCGCGTCCGCGACCCCCGCTATTCCTGGCTGGGCTTTAATCGGAACGGGCACCAAATCAACGGTTGGAACAAGCCCCGGCAGTGACGCCGGGGGTCGCGGGCCCAGCGCGCGAAGAATCGCTTCCACCGTCTCCTCGCGAACCGTCGGGCAATCGACCGGGCTAAACAGAAAATCGGAATCGATTTCAGTCAACGCGGTTTGCAGCGAGCTGAGCTGCCCCCGATCCGGATCCGGATTGACGGCAATGTTCGCCGGGATCATCTCGCGCAGCGCGTCCGCATTGTGCCCCAGAACCACGATCACCGGATCGCAGAATTTTCCGAACACGCGAATCAGCCGGGCCACAAAGGTTTCCCCGTGATAATCGAGCAGCGCTTTCGGCCGGCCCATTCTGCGGGAAGCTCCCGCGGCGAGAATTATGCCCGCCGTTTTTTGAGAAAAGCTCACTTCAGCAGCGCGCGCAGATTCTCGTGCGCGAAAATCGATTTCGAAAGCGACCGCCAGTCGGCCTCCGGCGAGCGCCGCACCGCGATCATCTCGGCCACCACCGAAATGGCGATCTCTTCCGGCGATTCCGCGCCGATTTCGAGTCCCATGGGCGCGAAAATTTTTTCAAACGCCGCGCGCGCGAGCCCCTCTTTTTCGAGCTCGTGAACCACGGAAATCGTTTTGCGCTTGCTGCCGATCATGGCGATATATTTGGCCGGCGTCGAAACCGCCCAGCGCAGCACCCGCATATCGTCGCGATGGCCGCGCGTGACGATGATCAGATAACTGGTGGAGGTAACCGGCAGTTTCGGAAAAACCGATTCGTACTCTTCCGCGTACGTTTCTTCGGCTTCGGGAAATCGTTCACGATTGGCGAAAGCCTCGCGATCGTCGATAATAATGGTCGCGAATCCGGCCAGATTGGCGACTTTCGAGATGCTTTTCGAAACGTGCCCGCCGCCGAAAATGAACGCTCGCGGCTGGGGAATGACGGGTTCGACGAAAATGTTCAATTGCCCTCCGCAGATCAGGCCGTTATCGTAAGCCGCGTCCTGGCCCAGGCTGAAATTCAGGTGGCGCGGCTTTCCGCTCTCGATCACTTCGCGCGCCGCGTTCCACACTTCCGCCTCGACGCATCCGCCGCCGATAGTGCCGACCAGCGACCCGTCCTCCCGCACCAGCATTTTCGCCGCTTCGTAGCTGGGGATGGAGCCGTTCACCTGGACGATGGTCGCCAGCGCGCATTTTTGCCCAAGCTTGCGCAGGCGGACGATTTCGTCGTAAATGTCCATTCGGTTTGATTATAACGGCAGGACACGCCAGGGAGCGAGATCGAGGAATTCGCGTGGCCGCAGAATCGGGATGCCTCTGTAGAGATTCAGGACGAGCAGATGGCGGTCGCCGGTGACCATGAAGTTGGCGCATGCGGACAGGGCGCATTCGAGGATGCGATTGTCGTCGGGATCGGCGCAATCGGTGATCTTGATTTGCGTTTGCGCCTGCCGCGCTGCGCGCCAGGCCCTCCGGCCCACGCTGCGAATCCGAGTCTCACTCCATTGGAATTTTGATGCCAGCGTTCCTTCGATCTCTTCGACGACCCGCGTCGAGGTGAAACACGCGATCGCGCCATGCTCCGCGAGTTGCAGGATCGCGCGTGGATTCCCGCCGAACACGACCGCCGAGATGTAAACATTGCTGTCGAGAACGGCGCGAATCATCTACGCGCGTTTTGCGGACTTTTTCTTCCGGCGGAACTCGTGAACCGCTTCGACGACATCTTCCTCGGTGCGGACGCCGGCCTTTTCCGCGCTCTTGCGGCCAAAGGCGTTGACTTCATCCCACCACCGGTTGCGGTCGTATTGACGCAGCGCTTCACGAACCAGTTCGCTCATGGTGCGATGCTCTTTGCGAGCGATCCGCTCGGCACGAGTAAGCATTTCAGGCGGGATAGTGATGGAAAGAGTCTTTGCCGTCCGCACACCCTTATTGTAGTGCAGGATTTGACATGATTAAGCATGATCGAAACCGAGGCGCTGCGGCTTCTGGGATTTCTGGTTCTTGGCCCTCAAAATCATTATATGTTTGGAAGGTGCTGAAGCGAAAAAAACGCCCACCGGAACGGGGCAGGAAGAGCGGCGTAGCGGAGTATGATAGGAGCGAAAGTCACATGAAGGTCGCGATTCTGCTGCTGATTACGCTAGCGTATCTTGCTCCACAGGAACTACTCCATACAACCGAACCGATCGTCATCCACAAAGCCGAGCCACAGTACACGAAGGAGGCCCTTGATGCCAAGATCGAGGGCGAGGTGACCCTTTCGTTCGTGATCGAAACAAACGGCGTTCCGTCGGACATAAAGGTGGTGCGTGGCTTGGGAATGGGGCTGGATGAGAAAGCCGTCGAGTGCTTAAAACAATGGCGGTTCAAGGCGGCCACCAATCACAGCGAGCCCGTTCCCGCAAAGGCGACCGTAGAAATCAATTTTCGACTTCCTCAGGGGCGCCAGTCAAAGTAGCGATCTCCTACCGCATGAGCTTCCAGATCAAGACCGCAGCCCCCGCGAGAAATCCCGCCAGCGCTTCGTACTCCCGGTTGCGCAGATACAAAAACCAGCGAAAATGTTTTCGCCCTCCCGCCGCCATCCGCGGCGCCAGCTTCGGCACCCGCGCCGCATACCCGGCATAATCGGGAAATAGACTGCGCAGATGCTGTTCCTCCAGCTCCACCACCGGCAGATAAACAAACACGAACACCGCCGCGAACAGAACTCCCAATTCCCAGCGCCGCGCGGCGATCGCGAATCCGGCCGCGGCCGTCAGCGTTCCCAAATATAAAGGATTGCGCACGTGCGCGTACGGACCGCTCTCGGCCAGCTCCAGATTTTTTTCGAGATGCCCCGCCGCCCACGCACGCAGCGCCAGTCCCATCAGCGAAACCGGCAATCCCGCCGCCAGCGACGTCCAGGTCGGCGCCGAAAGCCACACAAACGCCGCGGCCATTACGAAGCCGAACGGCACCCTCAGCTTCGCCACCGCGTCCGCGTAAGGTTTCGGGAAACTCAAGCCGGACACACCACCGCCGCCAGCGCTTCGGCGACCTCGGCCGGCGTCACCGCGCGCATATCGCCATCGTGCGCGTTGCGTTTGTATGTGGTCGACGCCGCGGCGTGGCGCAGCACGCGCAGTGATCCGCCGTACGGTCCATTGCGCGCCGGATCGGTGGGACCGAAAATCGCCACGCCCGGTTTCGCCAGCGCGGCGGCCAGGTGCATCGGTCCGCTATCAACGCCCACCACCGCGTACGCGCGCCGCGTGGCGTGAATCAGTCCGCGCAGCCCCGAAAGATGAACCTGCGCGCCGCGAATTTTCTCGAGCGTCGCCGCCGCGTCCGGCGGTCCGTTCACCACCAGAGGCATTTCCAGGCGCCCGATTAATTCTTCGTAAAATTCCAGCGGCCACTGCTTCGATCCCCAACCGGCCAAGGGACTCGCCAGCACGAATTTTCCCTCCGGCAATGGTCCTTCGGGCGATCCTTCGGGGATCGGAAACGCGCGCAGCGTGCTCGACGCGCCCGCCGCCGCGGCCAGTTCCACGTTACGATCCACCACATGAACCGAGCTGGTGACAATCTCGCTCGAATAAAACAGCGACGCCCACCGCTCCCACGCCTGCGAACGATGCAGCCCCACGATCCGGTCCGCGTGCGACACCGCGGCCACCAGCGCCGATTGCACCAGCCCCTGAAAATCCACCGCCAGGTCGAAATGCCGCTCCCGCAGTTTGCGCCACGCCGCGCGGATGCCGCGGGCATTGCGCTCCAGCGGAATCACCTCGTCGACGAACGGATTATTTTCGAGCAGCGGCATCCATCGCGGGCGGATCACCCAGGTGATATGGCTGCGCGGAAACCCGTGCTTCAGGCTGGCGACGCCGGGCAGCGCGTGAATCACGTCGCCCATCGCGCCCAGCCGCACCACCAAAATACGAAAAGATTCCATTTTGTTTTAAGACGCCCGCGCCGCGCGCCCACGCACGCGAACCGCCAGCCGTTCAAAACAGGCGGCGTCTTCCTGGTCCAAACAAATCTGCGGCCTGATGTTTGCTTCGGTCACATAATCGACCACGCGCAATCCGGCCACCAGCTCCGCTCGCGCCCGCGCGGCAAGAATCGGATTCTCCGGCGGCGCGATCACCACCAGCAGCGCCGTCCCCTCGCGCTTCGCCTCCGTGAGCCGTTCCGCGTGCCACGCCAGCAGCGGATCGAAATACCCGCGCACCACCGTCGCCTGTCCGGCGATCCGCCGCGCCTCCGCCTCGCCCACGATTTTCGAACGGGTATCCACGTTTCTTATTTGAGCAGTTCGAGCGCGGTTTCCGCTACCCGCGCCGCCTCCACGCGAGTCATGCAGCGATGGTCGATGGGGCATTCGCGCTTCAAACAGGGGCTGCATTCGACCGGCTCGCGAACCACCCGCGCCAGTGGTCCCGTGGGTCCGGTGGCGACGTCGTCGGTCGCGCCAAACACCGCAACCGTCGGCACGCCGAGCGCCGAGGCAATATGCATCGCGCCCGAATCGTTAGTCAGATAAACACGGCAGGCCGCGGCCAGATCGACAAATTCCCCAAGCGTGGTTTCCCCCGCGAAATTTTTCACCCGCGCCCGAATTGAAGCGGCGACCGCCTGGCACAACTCCCGCTCATCTTTCGAGCCGAAGATGGCGACCGCCGCGCCGGTTTCGCCCGCCACGCGATCCGCGGCTTCCGCGAATCTTTCCGGCAGCCATCGTTTCGCCGATCCGAACGCCGCGCCGGGACTCACTCCAATCACCACTTCGCCCAAGCCAAGTTCGCGGAACCGTTCGCGCCCGTTCTCGCGCGCAACCGGAGCGCCTTCCAGGCGAATCTGATCGTTAAAGGGAATCGCGGCCAGAATCGCCGCGCGGCGCAGCAATTCCAGATAATAAAACCGTTCATGCGGACCTTTTTTCGGCGTCTCAATGGCCCGCGTCAGCAAAAAACTGCGCCCGTCGCGCGCGTAGCCGATGCGTTCCGGAATCCGCGCCAGGTACGCGATCGCCGCGGCTTCGAAGGCGTTTTGCAGAAGAATCGCGCAATCGAAATGATGGCGGCGAAGCTCGCGCGCAACATGGAATTTCGCCCGCGCCGTTGCCGCGGTGTACGGAATCAGATGATCGCAAAACGGCTCGCGCCGATACAGATCGGCGACCCACGGCTTGGCGAGAATCGAAATTTCCGCTCGCGGAAATTTTTCGCGCAGCGCGCGCAGCGCCGGCAGCGACATGACGGCGTCGCCCACCCAGTTAGTCGCGCGCACCAGGATTTTTTCGTAAGACACTCGTAATCTGTATTCCGCACCTCGGCATT
>Ga0335073_10001485_pt1 | contig 31392 bp, 31 predicted proteins | sample Lox_Sample_22_FD_207093 | JGI IMG/M metagenome (GOLD analysis project Ga0335073, IMG submission 207093) | Soil microbial communities from Loxahatchee National Wildlife Refuge, Florida, United States - Lox_Sample_2.2 | ecosystem: Environmental > Terrestrial > Soil > Wetlands | place: USA... | reverse complement strand
AGCACTTGCATCCAGGTGCCTTCGCCGCTCTCGCGCGGGCTCTCGTAGGTAAAGCGATAGCTGCCGTAGGAGAGCACGGTGTCGGCATCGATCTGCTGTACGTATTGCACCTGGCCCTGAAGTTTAGTCCCCATCATCTTGATCCGGTCGATCTGCTGCTCGATCTGGTCCGACGGGCTCACGCCAAAGCGGTCGAGCGTAACCGCCTGCAGCGAATAAAGGCTCTTGAGCGCGCGTGCGTCAGCGTTGTTGAACGCCTCCAGATATTCGGAAAAGACGAGCTCGGCCGAGCGCTTCAATTGCGCGTCGGTGTTCGGCTGTGCGGTTGCCGTCCCGGCGAAGAGCAGCGCGATCGCCGACGCTAGGATCATTCGAAGCATGGCGGTTCCCTCGCAAGCTTGAGACGCTTGAACCCGCTACGGTCGCCTCTCGGCTCAATTTTCGGGACCCTTGGCTTGCGCGGCGGCTAATCAGTGTAGCGCCGGTTCCGTTCCATGCGGCGTTGGCCGGACTCCACCGGCAGGAAATATCCGATCGCCGCGACCACGACGCCGGTAATGGCGAGCATGACCCCGGTTCGGCGGCCCGACATGGCAAGATCCTGCGGCGAGGCGTGTAGCGCACGCGACAAATCGAGCAGAGCCGGGGCGAAATGCTGTACCGCGCCGGTGCGGGCGATCAGCAAGCTGCCGCTGGCAAACAGCGCAAGCCCGGCGATTTTGAGTGCAGTGCGCAGGCGCCTCTGCTCCACGGCGGTCCACCTCGTGATCAACAACAGGCGGCACGTGGGCGAGACGGATGCCGCTTCAATGTGATCCGCGTCACCGTCTCGGAAGGTCGCGTCGATTTGCCAGTCCGAGCCGCGCGGCCTGTCTGTCGTGTCGTGCGGCACTGCGGACAGGCCATCGATACCCGTTAGTGAGCGCCTACCGCACGATTTCATCGAGATCGAACGTGCGAGGAAATTGCATCGGCCGCCGATCGGGTGTACGTTTCTCCATATTTCTCATCGTCATACTCCGGCCCGGGCAATCGCCACGGGCCGGCTCTCTCTCCTGATAAAACCTCAGGAGCCAGTAGGCAGCACCGCGCACCTTGGCAACCTCAATGGGGAGGGGACCATGAAACGCGGCCTCACGTTAACAAGCATTGCTCTGCTCGCGCTTGCGATTACGGGCTGCGGCAACAAGTTGTCGCAGCCGATGCCCGGCCCGACACCCGAGAGCCGGGCCGCGCAGCCGGGAGCCGCGCAATCTACTCTCAATGCCGGCGGGCAGGCGGGTGGCCCGCTCGTTCCGGCCACCAATGTACCACCGGCGACTCAGCAAGCGATGCCGCCCGCGGCGGCCGGGCCAGCGCCGGCGCGTGAGTTCACGGTGTATTTCGATTTTAACAAGTCGACGCTGACCTCCGCGGGGCGCGAGGTCATCAAGCACGCTGCGGCCGCGGCGCAGCAGGGGTCGATCGCCCACATCACCGTCACCGGCCACACCGATACAGTCGGGTCTGCCGAGTTCAATCAGCGTCTCTCCGAACGCCGCGCCGACACCGTACGCCGGGCGCTCATTGCCGCCGGCGTGCCGGCGGGCGAGGTCACCGCAAGAGGCGTCGGCAAAACCGAGCTCGCGGTTCCGACCGCCGACGGGGTCAAAGAGCCGCGCAACCGTCGCGCCGTGATTGCGGAAGGGGGACCTGGCGCGTAGGCCACCGGATAGCCACTCTGGGTTGACCTGCCTGAACCTTGATAAGCCAAACCTCGCCCCGCCCGGCGCTCCCGCCGAGCGGGGCTTTCTTCTGTCCGCCGAATGGGCACGCCATAGCCGGGCGTGAGGCTCGTCACATGTCATTCTGAGGCCGCTTCCCATGGTGATCGCGGTCACGGGGCAGCTATGCGTTTTCTGCCTACCTTCTTCGTATCGACGAGGGAGGACCACCATGAAAATGCTGCTCGCTGCGACCCTGCTGGTTGGATTTGCATCGTTCACCTCCGCTCATGCCGAGTGGGAGATCCTTGACTCCGGTTCAGCGGTCTATGCGGGTGCTGCGACCACGCCCGTGACAGCGACGGCGAAGTCGGCCGCACCGGCGACGACCGCTTCTGGCGCGACCAAAGAGTTTGCCAAGAACGACGCTGCGTCGAAGTAGTCGTCAGCGCTGCGGCGCCTGCTCGACCGATATCCGGCGCAAGCTGCGTACTGGTCGTGCTCTGTTGCGGCTCAAAGAATAGTTCTCCAACCGGGAGGGCTCGATCATGCGGCCCTGGTACACGATCTTGCCATTTCTCATCGCGACCACGCTCGGCGGTTGCGCCGAGCGCGCCCCCAACAGCGCCGGCGGCGACACTTGCCGTTACCAGTCGTTCGGCGGTTGGGGCGACAACGCCGATCTCTCGCAGCAGGTCATGCTTCCCTACAATCCGTACTGGGTGAAGTATGTGCCGGCGAATTCGCCGGAAGTCGCGATCTCGGCCCATGATCCTTGCGCCGGTCAGCCCGGCCACGTGCTTTATGCCGTCGATCCCTCCGCAGCACCGTTGCCACGGGCTGTCGCCGACCGATGACGGTTCGCCGGCGTGGTGAGCCGCTTCCGTGTCGACCATGCCGAAGGCTAAGATGGCGCTACCGAACTGATACCGGCGCCGTTGGATCCGCAGCGAGCTTATCCGAAGGGAGGGCGTGGCATTGGTTGTCGGTGAAGGGGAAAACATGACGCGATTGGTTGCCTGCGCGCTGTCGCTCAGCCTGATGGCCTCGGTCGCTGCCGCTCAGACCCCGCCAAAGCACCTTCATCTCTTTAGAACTGAACATGATGCACGGCGGCACTGCGGCAAGGACACCGTCGTCTGGGCGAGTACGTCGACCCATCGGCTGTATTTGCCCGGCGACAAGCACTATGGGCACACCCATGGCGGCTATGCCTGCGAAGCGGCGGCGCGAGCCCTCGGCTACCACGCCCCCACGGCTCACGCTTAGGGAGTTTGCTGGCGCGGTTTGATAAAGGCGACATCGGCGCCTTGTCACCTGTCCGGCAAGCTGGGAAGCGGCGCAGAGAAAGACCCTGATCCGCGCAGGGGTGTGCATGTGGCGCAGTTGACGCGAATGGTCCGGAGGCGCGCGATCATCGTCGCGACGATGGCGGCGGGCGCATGCTCGTCGGCTGGTCCTCCGGCGCTTTCCGGGAGCTCTGTTCCTCCCGCTTCGCCTGCTTCGGCGGGCGCTGACATCTCGGGTGCGGTGCTGTTCGACAGCTGGGAACCGGAGGCATCGGCACACAGCATCGCTTCGCGAGCCTGCGCGGACGTCGGAGCGACAGCCGTCATCGGGGCGGTATCGCCCCAAGGGAACCGCTTCAAGCTCCTGCGATATCACTGCTCACTTAATCCTTAGTACCAACACCCGAACGAGAGCGCGCAGGGTGCGGCGCGGCGTTTCTCGTTGCTGCAATCGATGTCGGGAAAATGCGATTCGGCGGGCTGCGATCTGCTCGACGGGCTTTGCAGCCATGCGCGCAAATCAGCGTTGCGCCGGCGCGCATCCTTGTCACGCCGCCGTGATACTGGCGTGACCGCCGTTTGCTTCGATTTTCCTTGGCAAACTCGTGCCGGTCGGCGCGGCGCGCATCTTACGAAGTAGGGGCACCCCTTATCCCCGCCATGTTGCCGCCCTGTGGCATTCGAAATTGGCGCGCCCCGCGGCGCGCTCCGTGGCGCAGCATTGCCGCCATCAAGTTCATGACCCAGGAGATTTGGTATGTTGCGTCCGCTTACGAATTTCGTTCTCCCCCTGTCGCTCGTTGCCGCACTGGCGCTGCCGCTCGTCAGCCGCCCAGCGCTCGCGGCCGGCGACATTCCCGATGAAGCGGCGACCTCCGCCATGACCCGCGCATTGGCGACGAGCAATCCGACGGTCCTGTCGAATCCCGATTTCACCGTCGACCCCGATCTCAAGGGCGGCTCGCTGGGCGGCGCCGTCGGCACCGACGGTTCCGGCACGGAGAACTACCCGCCCGGCGCCAATGGGCCGGAGGCGACAGGGTCGACCTCCAACGGCAGCATGATGGGCGGCTTCGGCGGCTGAGCTCGCTTTCCAACCTGGCCCACGCGATGCTTCACCCGTCGCGCCGAGACGACACTACGGCGCGGCGGGCGCAGGCAAAGAAATCCCCGCTCGGCACCCCTAGTACGGGCCGAGCGGGGAAAGGTTGGAACTCCGATACATGCCGCCAGGCAACCTAGGGCGGCATCGGCTAACAGAAAAATCGCGCTACGGTTCCGGCACGGAAACGGTTTTGTTGGAACCCGTCTCCGCCGCGGGTTGGCCCGATCGCGACTCGATTTAACCCTAAGTTTACCTTGATCCTTCATTCTTGCTCCGAACTGTTTCGGAGGCGGCCCGATGGCTCAGGATCTCGTCTCGGCAGCGCCGGGAGCGTCTCTCGCCGAAGCGATGTCGCATTTGCGGACCGAGCTCGAGCGCGCCGTCAAATTCGACAGCGTCAAAGCCATCCGCGACCAGGCCGAAGCGCTGCGCGGCTATGCCAAGTCCATCGGCGCGGCCCAATCGGCGCTCAATTCCATTGCCGAAATCAAGCTCCGCGCCGAGCGGCGGATGGGGAGGGAGATCGCCAGCTTCACCTTGAATGTCGGCGGCCGTCCGCCAAGAACCGGTGACGGCGTGTCCCCGGTTTCGCCGCCGACGCTGAGCGAGCTCGGCATCCACAAGAAATGGTCCCAGCGCTGGCAGACCTTGGCACGCATGCCGGCGGCGGAGTTCGAAACCTATCTCATCGGCATCAAACGCAGCGGCGAGGAATTGACCGCGGCGGGCCTCTACCGCGCCGCGCGCAAGCTGGAGAAGGGCGGCGCAGCCGCTGCCGCGGACCCGGCCGGCAATTGCGTTCCAGTGCGGCGGCAGCTGCGCGCTTTGGAACGGGCGTGGCTTCGCGCCAGCGACGCCGCGCGCCGCGCCTTCGTCGAAAAGCACCTCGCCGACCTCGCCGGCCGCCCCGCCTATGAGCGCAATGTCGTGCCGCTGACGGTTGCCGGGCGCTGATCCCGGCCGGTCTGATCAGCCCGCGCCGTCCGGCTTCTTGCGCGTCAGCACCAGGTAATGGGGGGTGCCTTGGCGGTTGACCAGGAGCAGCGCCGTATCGCGCGCCTCCGCCAGCTTGCGCGCCACTTGCTCGGGCGTCGTCACCGGCTGACGGCCGATCGACTGAATCACGTCGCCGGGGACCAGATCGAGCTCGGCAAACGGGCTGTCGGTGTCGATGCCGGTCACCAGAACGCCCTTTACCCCTGGCGACAGCTGGAGACGCCGGCGCAGCGCGTCGGTGAGCGGCGCGAGGCTGAGCCCCAGCGCCGTCACTTCTTGCGGCTCCTGCGGCTCGGTCGTACGCGTCGCCGCGGCGCTTTGCTCGGGCAAGCGCTCGACGGTCACCGATAGCGACAGCGGCTTGCCGTTGCGCCAGAGATCGACCGTGGCGCTGCTCCCGATCGGCGCCGCGGCGGTGAGCAGCGGCAGGTCGTGCACCCTCTCGATCGCGTGGCCGTTGAAGGCACGGATGACGTCGCCGCCGCGGATGCCCGCCTTGGCCGCCGGGCCGCCGGGGCTGACATCGGCGACGAGCGCTCCGGTTGGCTCGGGCAGGTGGAGCGCTTTGGCGAGTTCGGGCGTCACCTCTTGAATATGGACGCCGAGCCAGCCGCGCTCGATATGCCCATGCGCCCTCAGCTCGTCGATGATCGGCTTGGCGCGGTTGGAGGGGATGGCGAAGCCGACGCCGACGGAGCCGCCGCTCGGCGAATAGATGGCGGTGTTGATGCCGATCACGTTGCCGGCGAGATTGAACGTCGGACCGCCGGAATTGCCGCGGTTGATCGACGCGTCGATCTGCAGGAAATCATCATAGGGTCCGGCATGAATGTCGCGGCCGCGCGCCGAGACGATGCCGAAGCCGACCGTGCCGCCCAGACCGAAGGGATTGCCGATCGGCATCACCCAGTCGCCGACGCGAACCGCTTCGCTGTCGCCCCAGCCGACATAGGGCAGGGGTGTCGAGCTCTCGATCTTGAGCAGTGCGAGATCCGTCAACTCGTCGCGGCCGACGATCCGCGCGGGATGCGCGCTCTGGTCCTGAAACAGCACGGTGACGCGCTCGGCATCGGCAATGACGTGCTCGTCGGTCACGATGTAGCCGGCAGGGTCGATGATGAAGCCGGAACCGAGCGCGATGCGGCGCAACGCCGGCGGCGTCGGGGCGGCGCCGGGCGCGTGTTGACCGAAAAAGCGGCGCAGGAATTCGTCAAACGGCATCGGCGCGCCTTGGTCCTCATCGTCTTGCTCGTCACTCGCCGCGCCTGATTTCTCGCGCACGGCGATGCTCACCACCGCCGGCATCACTTTGTCGACGAGCGGCGCGAAGCTCGGCAACGGTGATTGCGCGGCCGGCGCGTCGTCGCAGCCCGCCAGCGCGCCGCTCAGAGCGAGATAGAAGAGCGCAAGAAAAACGCCGAGCGGTCTCCCGCGAAAGCGCCGCGTCCCCTGCGCGAAGGCGCTGCCGGTCAATCGCATCATCAATGACGCGCTCCCTGTGTTCGATCGCGGCGCTGAAGGTGCGGGTTGCGCGCTCGCTTTGGGTCTCCTGTCGCGGTCGCTGCCGATGAATGCTAACCTGATGCTACTGCTGCTCGTTGACTTGGATCAACGCGCGGCTCGCGCAATCCGTCCGAAACTGTTCGCGTCATCCGCAGGGAAATGCCATGGCCGAAGACGAAAACGAAGCAGACGGCATCGAACTGGACGTCAGCGTCGAGAAGGTCTGCTACATCATCATCAAGGCGCGCGAGTTCGATGCCAAGGTCGATGCCGTCGAGCCCGATGCCGGCTCGAATCCAGGCGATGATGGGGAGCGCATCGTGCTCGAGGATTACGCGGACGATCTGACCTTGCAGGAGCTGCGCGACGCGATCGACGCCCTCAACGAGGACGAGGCGATCGATGTGATCGCGATGGCCTGGGTCGGTCGCGGCGATTTCGATGTCGAGGAGTGGGAGGAGGCGCGCGCGCTCGCCTCCGAGCGGCACCGCTTGCGCTCTTCCGCCTATCTTACGGGCATGCCGACGCTTGGCGATTTTCTCGAGGAAGGGCTGAGCCTGCTGGGCTTTTCCTGCGAGGATTTCGAGATCGGCCGGCTCTGACCGCCGGCGCGGGTCGCATCAGGACAGCGGCTGATAGCCGGCCGCGGGATGCCAGGTGCTGGGATCGAGCCGATGCGTGTGCAGCCGGCGGATCCAGGCTTGCGGCTCGAGGAACTGCACGCCGATGGCATCGTCGCGCCGCCAGACGATGTCGGCGCCGATCGTGCCGACGCATTCGATATGGAGCCAGACCCGGCCCGAGGCCGCGAGCGCGCCGCTGAGATGAACGCGGGCGCCGCCGGTCGAAATATCGAGGATCGTGCAGGAGATGCGGCCGGCGGACGAGACCAGCTCGGCCGGCCAGTTGGTCTTCCAGCGGCGGCCGGGCGCCGCGTCCTCGCCCTCGGGCCGTCTCAGCCTGCGGACGTTGTCGATCGGCATTGTCTCCGCCTGCTAGCGCCCGGAAGCGCGCCGGCGAACCCGCAGGATATCGGCGGCGAGGCTGCGGTATTGTCCCCCCGGCAGCTCCGGCCCGTAAAAGCGTCGGGCCAGCGCCGTCATATGCGCGCGCAAAATCGGCTTTTTCGCGGGCCGGGCGGTGCCCGCGGGCAGACGGTCGCCGAGGTGATAGTGTGACCCTTCGGTCATTGTTGTCTCCTCCCGATTACGGTCGGCCAAGACAAAAGCTTAAACAGGCGTTAATCACAAGTGCATTCGCGAGGGAATTGCGTAAAATTTTACGTTTCAGGAAGTATTCGCCCAGGGCGCGTGTTGCACTGCGGCAATTTCATCTTGAGGGGGCTCCTTCGGGGCGAGCGCGCAATACTTTAGGGGTGTAGGCCCTTGCCGGGCCCTTGCGGCGGCGGGCGCCGGTTGCGGTTTCGGTGCGGAGCCGTCATGAAAGCCCGATGCGCACCCTGGTCGATGCCTGCTATCGGCTCGCCTTTCGCTTGGGCTACCGCGTCATGCGGCTGTGGTGGTTTCTGTGGCGCCCCGCTCACCGCGGCGCGCTCGTGGCGGTATGGCATGAGGGGCGCGTGCTGATGCTGCGCCAATCCTATCGCCGCACGCTGGATTTTCCCGGCGGCGGGCTCGGCACCGGCGAGGCGCCGCGCGCCGGCGCCTGCCGCGAATTGGCCGAGGAAGTCGGCCTCGACATCGCGCCCGAGGCGCTGCAGCTCGCGCACGAGATGACGGCGCTCTGGGATTGGCGGTACGACCATGTCGCGATCTTCGAGCTTCGCCTGGCCGCGAGCCCGCGGTTGCGTCCCGATCGCCGCGAAATCGTCGCCGCCGAATTCATGGCGCCCGCCGCGGTGCTCGCCGGCGAGATCTCGCCTTTCGTGCGCGCTTACCTCGCCGCCACCGCCATGGCATAGTCGCCGCAGCCCGGAAGGAGACAGCATGGCCGAAGCAGGCATCCGCGCCGAGACCTATCGCAGCGTCGTCGCGGCATGGGAATGCGATGTGATGGGGCATCTCACCATCGCCTACTACTTCGACCGCTTCGCCGATGCCGCCTTCAACCTCATCGAGAGCCTGGCGCCGGGCATGCCGCCGGGCGCCGCCTGGCGCAGCAGCGATGTGCTCGTCCGCTACCAGAAGGAGCTGCGCGCCGGCGACGGTCTCGTCGGGCGCAGCGGCGTCATCGGCGGCGAGGGCGATAGCCTCACGCTGGGACATGAGTTCGTCGATGCCGCGAGCGGCGAGGTGACGACCCTGGTTGAGCATCGCCTTGCGGCACGGGCCCTGCCTTATGGCGGGCCGAGCGAGGCGCGGCGGGCGCTCGCCGAAGCGGTGACGCCCTGGACGAGCCCCGGCTTCGACCCGCTGCCGGAGCCCTCGGCCGGCGCGCGCATGATCGACAGCGGCCGCGACCGGGTGAAAGCCTCCGAAGTGGACGAGCGGGGTGAGCTTGCGCTCTCCGGCTATGTCCATCGTTTCGCCCATGCCTGCCTCCACGTCTGCGGCGCCTTCGGCATGACACCCGCCTACATGCGCGAGCATCGCCGCGGCTTTTCCACCTTCGAAACGCGGCTCCATCTGCTCGCGCCGCCGCCGGGCGCGGGCGATGGCCTGGCGCTGACGAGCCGGTTGATCGCGGCCGGCAATTCGTCGCTGCGCATGCTGCATGAGCTGCGCCTCGCCAAGTCGGGCGACCGCGTTGCGCGCTTCTATCAGTCGGGCGTCCATTTCGACCTCGAAGCGCGCCGCTCGGCACCCCTGCCGCCCGCCCTGCGCGAACGCGCGCTGGCACTGTTGGGCTGAAATCTCGCCGCTGTAAGAAGCCCCTCCCCCCTTGAGGGGGAGGGTTGGAGGGGGGACGCGCGAAGCGCAAACAAGGAACCGCAAGTAGGGATATTGGAGCGCCCGCGGCAGGCGGCGGAGCCTGCGGCACCCCCCACCCGGCGGCGCTGGCGCGCCGCCGACCTCCCCCTCAAGGGGGGAGGGGAAAATCACGACTCGGACCGGAGGCGCACGCTGATCGCCTCGATTGAAACGAACATGGAGCGGCCGGCGTTCGCGTATCCCGTGCAATGCCTGGGGCTGAAGGCAGGGCCGGGGTCTAGCACGTTGATTTCACGTGCGAGACGACGAGGATTTGACTAAAATTTAACCAAAGCGGCCGCAATCTGGCAGAATGTTGCGCGGAGCGTTTGCCAGAACGCTCGCGGATCGTTTCGGTACCGAATTGCTGAAGAGAGTGCCGTGTTCGCTCGCCGTCTGATCGTCGCCCTGGTGCTTCTCGCCGGCGCCGCCGCCACCGCTCCGGCGCAGGCGGCCGACGAGGATTTTGCCGTTTGGCTCGCCGGACTGCGCCAGGAAGCGCTGGCCGATGGCATTCGCCCGGTCACGCTCGACCGCGCGCTTGCCGGGATCACGCCGCTGCCGCGGGTCATCGAGCTCGACCGCCAGCAACCCGAGACGACAATCACCTATCAGGATTACCTGAGCCACGTGGTGAGCCCCGAGCGGCGCCGCGCAGCGCGGGACAAGCTCGAGCAGAACCGCGCGCTGTTGGACGCGATCGGCCAGCGCTATGGGGTGCAGCCTCGCTTCATCGTCGCGCTGTGGGGCATCGAGACCAGCTTCGGCCAGGCCACCGGCCGGTTTCCGGTCATCGCCGCGTTGGCGACGCTGGCCTATGATGGCAGGCGCAGCGCCTTCTTCCGCACGGAGTTGATCAACGCTCTGCGCATCGTGGATGAGGACGATGTCGACCCCAAGGAGATGCTGGGCTCGTGGGCCGGCGCCATGGGTCAGAGCCAGTTCATGCCCTCGAGCTTCCTGCTTTATGCGGTGAGCTACAGCGGCGACGGAAGGCGCGATATCTGGCATCGCCGGGCGGATGTCTTCGCCTCGATCGCCAACTACCTCGCTCAATCGGGCTGGCGCGGCGACGAGACCTGGGGCCGGCGGGTGAGCCTGCCCAAGCGCTTCAATGCGGCACTCCTCGGCATTGGCGTCAAGCGGTCGCTCGCCGAGTGGCGCCGCCTCGGGGTTCGCCGCGCCGATGGCGGCCCCTTGCCACAGAGCCCGACCGAAGCGTCGATCCTGCGGCCGGGCGGCGGCGACGGGCCAGCGATCCTGGTCTACGGTAATTACCGCGTGCTGCTCAAATGGAACAGCTCGAATTACTTCGCCAGCGCGGTTGGGCTGCTTGCCGATAGTATGGGACGATAGTAATCTACACAAGATGTAGGATGCACCCTATCGAGCCATGAGCCGCCGCCTCGTTCAGCACCTTGTCATCATCGGCCTCATGGCGGGGCTGGCGGCTTGCGCCGGGCACAGTCCAACGCCCTCGGCTGCGAACCGCGGGCAAGGCACCTACAAGGTCGGCGATCCCTATGAGATCGACGGCGTCTGGTACTACCCGCATGAGGATTGGAGCTACGACCAGACCGGCATCGCCTCCTGGTATGGCGAGGATTTCCACGGCAAATACACCGCCAATGGCGAGATCTTCGATCTCAATGCCTTGACCGCGGCCCACAAGACCTTGCCGATGCCGTGCGTCGTCCAGGTGACCAATCTCGAGAATGGCCGCTCGATCCAGCTTCGCGTCAACGACCGCGGCCCCTATGTTGCCGGTCGGATCATCGACGTCTCGCGCCGCGCGGCACAGCTCCTCGGCTTCGAGGCGCAGGGCACGGCCAAGGTGGAAGTCAAGATCCTGGTGCCGCAGAGCATCCAGGTGGCGAGCCTGGCGCGCCATGGCGGCGGCGCCTCGCCGCCCAATCCGGCCTATGCCGCGCCGGTGGCGCCCGTGCTGGCGCAGACGCTGCAGCCGGCACCCGACACGCGCCTCGCCGCGGCCGAGCCGCAACCGGCCCCGCCGCCCGCGCCCGCACCGCAACCCGCGCCTGTCGCTGCGGCGCCGGCACCGCTCCCGGCGCCGGTGCCTGTCCCGGCCGCCGCGCCGATGCCCGCGGCGCTGGTCACGGTCGTGCCGGTCAAGCCGAGCCAGATCTACATCCAGGCCGGCGCCTTCGCCGTGCCTGGTAACGCGCAGAAGGTGAAGAGCCGCCTCGACCGGCTTGGCACCGTCAATGTGACCGGCGCCACAATCAACGGCATTCAGATCTATCGCGTCCGGCTCGGCCCCATCGGCAGCGTCGACGAGGCCGACAAGCTGCTCGACCGCGTGCTCGCCACCGGGATCAGCGAGGCGCGTATCATCGTCGATTGATGCGTGGGCCCCAGATCATAATTTCGGCGCATTCCCTCGGTAGAGCGGAATTGGCCGAGTGGTGGCGCCAGTGGCGCCGATGTTAGCGAGTGTGACTCTCATGAAGAACCTGTTGTTGCCGGCGTTGTTTGTCGCCACTCTCTCTCTGGCGGTGCCGGCCACCGCCGACGAGCCCGCCTTCGATACCACGGCGCGCAACGCCATCGTCATCGACTACACGACGGGCGCCGTAATGCTCGACAAGAATGCCGATCAGCGCATTCCGACGGCGTCGATGAGCAAGATCATGACGGCTTACACCGTCTATGGCTATCTCACCTCGGGCAAGGCCAAGCTCGACGACATGCTGCCGGTGAGCGAGGCGGCCTGGCGCACCGGCGGTTCCAAGATGTTCGTGCCTTACCCGGGCGAGGTGAAGGTCGAGGATCTGCTCCAAGGCATGATCATCCAATCCGGCAACGATGCGTGTATCGTGCTGGCCGAAGGCCTTGCCGGCAGTCAGCAGGCCTTCGTCGAGAAGATGAACGAGAACGCCAAGAAGCTCGGGCTCACGAACAGCCATTTCGGCGATGTCGACGGCTTGCCGACGCCCGACCATTACATGTCGGTGCGTGACCTCGCGACCTTGTCGCGCGACCTCATCCATGACTATCCGCAATTCTATAAATACGAGGCCGAGAAGGAGTACACCTACAACGGCATCAAGCAGGGCAATCGCAACCCGCTGCTCTACAAGGATCTCGGCGCCGACGGCATCAAGACCGGCCATACCGACGAGGCGGGCTATGGCCTTGTCGGCTCCGCGGTGCGCAATGGCCGCCGCATCATCTTCGTGCTCGCGGGCATGCAGAGCATGAAGGAGCGGGCGCAAGAGGGCGAGCGCGTGCTCGACTGGGCGTTCCGCAATTTCAACGACTATACCATCGTCAAAGCCGGCGAGCCGATCGACCAGGCGCCGGTCTGGATGGGCGTCGCGCAGACGGTGCCTGTGGCTCCGACCAAGGACGCGGTGCTGACGTTGGCGCGGGGCGCGCGCAAAGACCTGAAAGTGACCGCGGTTTATGACGGCACGGTCAAGGCGCCGGTGGAAAAGGGCCAGACGATCGGCAAGCTCGTCATCACCGCGCCCGACAACGACCCCATCGATATCCCGCTGCAGACGACCGAAGCCGTCGATCGGCTCGGCCCGCTGCAGCGCATGGCAGAGACGGCGGGATATCTGCTGTGGGGCGGAAAGCGCTGAGGCGCGGCCGCTTCATAACCTTCGAGGGCGGCGAGGGCGCCGGCAAATCGACTCAGCTCCGCCGCCTCGTCGAAAAACTGCAAGCTGGCGGCATCAGCGCGCTGGCGACACGCGAGCCCGGCGGCGCACCCGGCGCCGAAGAGATCCGCAAGCTGCTGGTCGAGGGTGCGCCTGAGCGCTGGGACGCCGTCAGCGAAGCGCTGCTGATGGTGGCAGCGCGCCGCGCCCATCTGACGACAACGATCTGGCCGGCGCTGGCGCGCGGCGACTGGGTGGTCTCCGATCGTTTCGCCGATTCAACCATGGCCTATCAGGGCTCTGCCGGCGGCGTGAAGCGGGAAGACCTCGAAGCGCTGCACCGCCTCATCGCCGGTGATTTCGCTCCCGATCTGACCTTGATCCTCGATCTGCCCGTCGAGGAAGGCTTGTCGCGGGCACAGCGCCGTTCCGGCGGCGAAACGCGATTCGAGCGCAAGGATCGCGCCTTCCACGAACAGCTTCGCCAGGGCTTTCTCGAGATCGCGCGGCGCGAGACGCAGCGCTGCGTCGTGATCGATGCTGCGCTGGATGTCGATATCGTCCACGAGGCGGTGCTGGCGGCGGTGCGCGAGCGGTTGAAAGTGAAGGTGTAAGCCCGGCTGCGGGCGTGTCCGTAACGACCCTCACCCCAACCCTCTCCCGCTTGCGGGAGAGGAAGGGGCCCGGCGCAAAGCGCCGGGAAGGTGAGGGATCCTTCCCGCATACCTCGATGCGCGGTCGATCTGACGCCTGAGTCGCCGCGTCGCATGCTACAAATCCGAGAGGTCCCTCACGTCATTCGTCGAAGGCTCGCCATGAACATCGCCGCATCCTCGCTACAACCGCTCGAGGCCGCCCGTCGGCTCGCGCCGATGATCGCCGCTGCGGGCGATGCCATCGAGGCGGCGCGGCGGCTCACGCCCGATGTGGTCGACGCGTTGCACGCGGCCGGGCTCTACCGGCTGCTGCTGCCGCGCGATCTGGGCGGCGCCGAGCTCGATCTCGCCGAGTTTTCGCTGGTGATCGAAGCCATCGCCCAGGCGGATGGCAGTACCGCCTGGTGCGTCTGCCAGGGGAATGGTTGCGCGCAATCCGCCGGCTTTCTCGCGGCTGATGCGGCGCGCGAGGTCTTCGGCGGCGCGCGGGCGGTGCTGGCGTGGGGGCCGGGCTCGGCGCAGGTGGCGGAGCTGCCGGGCGGCTGGCGCATTTCCGGGAAATGGGGCTTTGCCAGCGGCTGCCGCCAGGCGACCTGGCTTGGCTGCTATGTGCCCGTGCCGGACGAGGCGGGGAAGCCAAGGCTCGCGCCGGACGGGACGCCGATGCTGCGCACTTTCGTCTTCCCGGCGGCGAGCGCGGAGATCACCGATGTCTGGCAGGTGATCGGGCTCCGCGGCACGGCGAGCGATGCTTATACCGTGAGCGCGCTCGAGGTTCCTGCGCGGTTGAGTTTTCTGCGCAATGCGCCGCAGCGCACCGACTATCCGCTCTACCGCTTCACCATCAACTCGGTCTACATGGCGGGCTTCCCCGGCGTCGCGATGGGCATTGCACGCGCCATGCTGGCGGATTTCATCGCGCTTGCCGGGGCCAAGACGCCGCGGCTCATCAAGAGCGCCTTGCGCGATGATGCGTTGATTCAGGCGCAGGTGGCGCAATGCGAAGCCCGGCTGCGCGCTGCCCGCGCCTTTCTGCAGCAGACATTGGAAGAGAGTTGGCGCGCCGCCGCGGCCGGCCGGCTTACCGTCGAGCACCGCCTCGCCAACCGCCTCAGCAGCACCTACGCCATCCATCAGGCGCGCGAGGTCGCCGATATCGTCTTCCACGCCGCGGGGGCGACGGCGATCTATGAGAGCCACCCGCTCGAGCGCCGCATGCGCGACATCATAACGGTCTCACAACATCTTCAGGCGCGCCTGCAACATTACGAGACCGTCGGCCAATCGTTGCTGGGTTTGGAGCCGGATCTCTCCGTTACCTGATGATCACCCGGAATGTTTCGTTTTAAGATTAGAAAAAACTGGTAACGATCAGGACATGAAGAATAATTTCTCTCCATTATCGTTCCAGAATCGAAGCATCGGCGGCGCCGCAGGGATCGCCGCGCGATGAGCGAGGATGACGCGCTCGAGCCCGAAGAGGAGATCGGTGCGGCGCCGGTCGAGGCGCCGGGCCCGCGCGAGAACGCGCTGGTTTTGGGCCATGAAGCGGCGGAAGAGGCGCTGCTTCGGGCCTATCGTTCGGGCCGGCTGCCGCATGCCTGGCTGATCAGCGGCCCGCGCGGCATCGGCAAGGCGACGCTCGCCTTCCGCTTCGCGCGCTTCCTCCTCGCGGAGGGGCAAGAGGGTGGGCTCTTCGCCGCGCCGCCGAGCGGGCTCGCGCTGGCGCCGGAGCATCCGATCTTCCGCCGCGTCGCCTCCGGCGGCCATGCCGATCTGCTGGTGGTGGAGCGCGGCCTCGATCCCAAGCGCAAGAAGCTGCGCAGCGAGATCGTCGTCGACGATACCAGGACGATTGCCGGATTTTTGCGCCTGACGCCCGCGGAAGGGCGCTGGCGGGTCGTCATCCTGGACGGCGCCGACATGATGAATCGAAATGCGGCCAATGCCTTGCTCAAGATTCTTGAGGAACCGCCTCAGCGAGCTGTCTTGCTGCTTATCAGCGACAATCCCGGCCGGCTGCTGCCGACGATCCGCTCCCGCTGCCGCCTCCTGGCGCTGAAGCCCTTGCCGCGGTCGGTCGTGCTGGAGGCGCTGGAGCGCTATCGCCCCGACCTCGCCGCCGGCGATCGCGCCGTGCTGACGCTGCTCGCCGAGGGCAGCATTGGCCGCGCCCTCGAGCTCGCCGCCGCCGGCGGCCTCGCGCTCTACCGCAGCCTCGTCAAGCTGCTGGAGCGGCTGCCTGAGCTCGACGGCGCCGCGCTCCACGCCTTTGCCGAGCGGCTGCAGCGCGGCGAGGGCGAGGATGGGTTCCGGCTGTTGGCGGAGCTGCTGCCGGGCTGGCTGGCGCGCATGGTAGCGCTGGCGGCCGGCGCGGGCGGCGAGGGCGCGCTTCCCGGCGAATCCCAGGCGATGCGCCGCCTCGCGGAAAGGCGCGGCCTTGATCAGTGGGTTGAGGTATGGGAAAAGCTCACCCATCTTTTCGCCCAGGCGGACAGCGTCAACCTCGACCGCAAACAGGTCGTGCTGAACGCCTTTTTCGCGCTCGAGGATGCCGCGCGCTGACCCGCTCCGGTGCCTCCCCAGGAGAGAATATGAGCGGCGCTCCAACCTATTACCTGACGACACCGATCTATTACGTCAACGACGCGCCGCATCTCGGCCACGCCTACACCAGCGTCGCTTCCGACGTCCTTGCGCGCTTCATGCGACTGGACGGTCGCCGGGTTCATTTCCTCACCGGCACCGATGAGCACGGCCAAAAGGTCGAGAAGGCGGCCCAGGCCGCCGCGGTCGACCCCCAGGCCTTTTGCGATCGCGTCTCGCAGAATTTCCGCGAGATGACGACGCTGATGAATATCAGCAACGACGACTTCATCCGGACGACCGAGCCGCGCCACATTCGGTCGTGCCAGGCGCTTTGGACGGCGATTGCGGCGCGCAAGACGCCACAGGGGCGCGACAATATCTACCTCGGCAAATACGCCGGCTGGTATGCCGTTCGCGACGAGGCATTTTACGGTGAGGACGAGCTCACCGTCGGTGCCGATGGAAAGCGGCGAGCGCCTTCCGGCGCTGAGGTCGAATGGGTTGAGGAGCCGAGTTATTTCTTTCGTCTATCTGATTGGGCCGATTGGCTTATTGCTTATTTCGAGCAACACCCGGAGCTGATCGGCCCCGGCGCTCGGCGCAACGAGGTGATCAGTTTCGTCAAAGGCGGCCTGCACGATCTCTCGATCTCTCGTACCAGCTTCACCTGGGGCGTTCCCGTGCCGGGCGACCCACAGCACATCATGTACGTCTGGTTCGACGCGCTGATCAATTACATCACGGCGGTCGGCTATCCCGACCAGGAACATGCTCTCTTCGGGACGTTCTGGCCGGCTGATCTGCACATGGTCGGCAAGGACATCGTCCGCTTCCATAGCGTCTACTGGCCCGCCTTTCTGGCGGCGGCGGATCTTGCGCCGCCAAAGCGCGTCTTCGCCCATGGTTGGTGGACCGTCGAAGGGCAGAAGATGTCCAAATCGCTTGGCAATTTCATACCCCCGCGACAGCTCGTCGACCAGTACGGGCTCGACGCCGTGCGTTATTTCATGTTGCGCGAACTGCCGTTCGGCAGCGACGGGGATTTCTCCCATCGCGCCGCGGTCAACCGCATCAATGCCGACCTCGCCAATGATTTCGGCAACCTGGCGCAGCGGGTGCTGTCGATGATCAACCGCAACTGCGAGGCGCAAGTGCCTCAACCCGGCCCATTTTCCGCGGCCGACGAGGGCTTGTTGGCGGCGGCGCGCGGGCTTTTGGACCGGCTCCGTACCGAATTCGCCGAGCAATCCTTCCACCGTGCGCTGGAAGCGCTTTGGCAGGTCGTTGGCGAGGCGAACCGTTACGTCGACGAACAGGCCCCCTGGGCGCTGCGCAAGAGCGATCCGGCGCGCATGGGAACCGTGCTCTATGTGCTGGCGGAGGTGTTGCGTCATCTCGCGATCCTGGTCCAACCCGTGGTGCCGCAAGCCGCGGCGAAGCTGCTGGATCAACTCGCCGTGCCGGCCGACCGCCGCGCCTTCGCCGCACTCGCCCAGCCGATCGCTCCGGGCACGCAACTACCCAAGCCCGAGGGGATTTTCCCGCGTTATGTCGATGAGGAGCGCTGAGCCGCTCGCATGTTCGTCGACAGCCACTGCCATCTCGATTACGCAACGGCTGCGGAGCGCCCGGAAATCCTGGCGCGGGCGCGGCAAGCGGGCGTGCGCACCGTGCTCACCATCTCGACCAAGCTCAGCGAGTTCGCGTCCGTGCGCGCGATCGCGGAAAGCGACCCCAACATCTGGTGCTCCGTCGGCATCCACCCCCATGAGGCCGAAGCCGAAGGCGACGCGGTAACTCAACTCGCGACACTGGCGCAGCACGAGAAAGTCGTCGGAATCGGCGAGACCGGGCTCGATTTTTACTATGATCACAGCCCGCGCGCGCGCCAAACCCAGGTTTTCCGGGCTCATTGCAGTGCTTCACGTGAAACAAATTATCCCCTGATTATCCACAGCCGGGATGCCGACGCTGAAACCGCGGCGGTTCTTGCTGAAGAAAACGTTACGCATGGCGTCATTCATTGCTTCAGCACCGGCCGCGCCTTGGCAGAAGCGGCGCTGGCGCTGGGTTTTTACATCTCGCTGGCCGGCATCCTCACCTTCAAGAATGCCGAAGAGCTGCGGGCGATCGCGCGCGACATTCCGCTGGATAGGCTGCTGATCGAGACCGACGCGCCCTATCTCGCACCGGTGCCGATGCGCGGCAAACGCAACGAGCCGGCGTTTGTCGTGCACACCGCGGCGACGCTGGCCGAGCTCAAGGGCGTTTCGCTGGCGGAGCTCGCCCGCGTCACCAGCGAGAATTTCTTCCGCCTCTTCACCAAAGCCCGTCCGCCCGAGGTCGTTTCGTGCGCGTAACGATGCTGGGCTGCGGTCCCTCCTGGGGCGTGCCGCGGATCGGCGGGGAGTGGGGCGTTTGCGACCCGCAGAACCCCCGCAACCGGCGCCGGCGCTGCTCGGTGCTGGTCGAGGAAAACGGCTCGAGTCTCCTCATCGACACCTCGCCCGATCTGCGCGAGCAGCTGCTCGATGCGCGTGTGGTGCGGATCGATGCGGTGCTCTTCACCCATGCCCATGCCGATCATCTGCACGGGATCGACGATCTCCGTATCGTCAATCGCCTGATGCAGAGCGGCATCCCCGTCTTCGCCAGCCCCGGCACTTTGGCGGAAATCAGCCGGCGGTTCGGCTATGTCTTCGATCGCGCCAAGCCGGGCCGGCAATCCGCCTGGTACAAGCCGGTTCTGGAGCCGCGGGCGATCACCGGCCCCTTCGAAGCCGCGGGCTTTGCGGTCACGCCCTTCGTGCAGGATCACGGCTTCTCCACGACCCTCGGCTTCCGTATCGGCGGCTTTGCCTATTCGACCGATGTGGTCGAGCTCAACGATGCCGCCTTCGCCACACTAGGCGGCACCGAGGTGTGGATCGTCGACTGCATCCGCCACCAGCCGCATCTAACCCATGCGCATCTCGAGAAGACGCTGTCCTGGATCGCGCGGGTGAAGCCGCGCCGCGCCGTGCTGACGCATATGGATGAGAGCCTTGACTACGACAGCTTGCGCCGAGAGCTGCCGGCCGGCGTCGAGCCCGGCTATGACGGGCTGGTCATCGATCTCTAACCGGCCGAGTCACCGCGGCGCCGGCACGGTGCGCGTCCGCGACCCGCGCAATGCGCAAGCGGTGCTCTTGTACTGCAACTAAAACGGCAATCAACGGCGTGAAGAATCGGCGCTTTTCGGCCGCGACCGCGCTCTTTGCCGAGTGCGGCGATGTTTCGCGCGACAGGGTTTTTGCGCGCCGGTATTACAAACGCTGACTGGCGAATGCTGCCTGAAACCCTATTTTCGTGCTTTTCCAAAAAGTTACTGTCGTTGACAAGGTAAGCAATTGCCCGTTGAATTCGGGCCTTTACCAGTTTCTGTTTCGGGGGGCAGCTTGGCGAGGGTCGCCGCGGGCGAGGGGGCCAGGATCGGACGCAAGCCGGCAGCAACCGCGCGGCTCGCTGCGATCCTCGTTCTTGGCCTGCTTGCCGGTTGCGGTGGCGGCGACAAAACCATCCAAAGTCGTCTGATCGAATTCGAAGTGGCACAGGGCGCCAACCAGGACAGCCCGATCGCCATCGACATCGTCTATGTCTTTGACCCCCAGCTCGTGCCGCAACTGACGCAGATGACGGCGCGCGACTGGTTCCAGAAGAAGAGCCAGGTCCGCCAAGCGTTCCCGACCGGTTTCGACGTCGCCTCCTTCGAGGTCGTTCCGGGGCAAAAAGGGCCGATCGAATCGGTACCGTCGAAATCGCGGGACGCCATCGCCGCCTTCGTCTTCGCCAACTATGCCAGCGAGGGGACGCATCGCGCGCGGATCGACGCGCTCGAACATTGCCTGATCGCGCTCGGCGACAAGGACTTCGTCATGCAGTCGGCCAAAGAGGCGAAGCAATGAGCGCGGCGCCATGACCGACCTCCGCTCCATTCCCGACGCGGTGCAGTGGCATGAGGGCATGCTGCTCTCGCCGCAGCATTTCCAGCAGGCGGGCTTGCGCTCGGACCTGCTGCTGCAGTTCCACCTGTCGCAGGCCATGCCGTTCCGCTGGGGTGTGCTGGCCTTGCAGATCGATCAGGCCCGGCTTGCCATGGGGACGTTTCGCGTCTTGTCGCTGCAGGCGGTCCTGCCCGACGGCATCGCCGTGCGCTATCCGCAAGACGACGCAGCGCCGCTCGAGCTCGATCTCCTGCCCGTGGCCGAGCAGCTGCGCGACCGGCCGGGCAAGATCTACCTCGCCGTGCCGGCGCGGCGGCCGGATATCGTCTCCGGCACCGGCGAGGCGCCGCGGTTCCGCTCGGTCGAGGGCGAGGAGGTCATCGACGAGAACACCGGCGACAATCCGATGCGCCTGCCGCGGCTGCGGCCCAATCTCGTGCTGCTCGCGGGCGATGCGCCTTCCGTCAAATACGACGCGATGCCGATCGCCGAGGTCTCGTTCGAGAACGACACCTTGCAGCTGACGCAGCGCTATCTGCCGCCGCACCTCGCGGTGTCGCTCGATGGCAGCCTGGGCCAGCTCTGCCTGAAGCTGGCACAGAGCCTCCGGCAAAAAGCGTCCTTCCTGGCCGACCGCGCCCAGGGCGCGAGCGGGGCAGGGCACCAGGCCTCGCTGCTGGAGACGCGGCACGCGATCCAGTGCCTGGTCGGAGGTTTGCCGGCGTTCGAGGCGGCGCTCAACACCGGGCTCGCTCACCCCTTCGCGCTCTTTACCTTGGCCGCCGGCATCGCCGGCCAGATCGCGCCGCTCGGACCAGGCATGGTGCCGCCCATCTTCGAGCGCTACGACCATGAGGACATCGCCCAATCCTTCCGCCCGCTGCTCACCTTCGTCGAGCGCGTGATCGAGACGATCAGCGAGCTGCACCGCACCATCGCCTTCGCGCTCGAGGGCAACGCCTTCCGCTTGAAGCTCGAGCCGGCGTGGCTCGATGAGGGTGAGTTGCTGCTCGGCTTGCGCGGACGCAGCGGCGCGAGCGAAGGCGACGTCGCGCAATGGATGGAAGAGGCGCTGATCGGCGACGGCGAGCAGATCGCGCCGATGATCGAGGCGCGCATCCGCGGCGCCGCGCGCAGCCGCGTCATCGCCACCGAAGGGCTCGATGTCGTGCCGACGCGCGGCACGGTCGTCTACCGCGTTGCCATCGATCGCAACTTCATCGCCGCCAATCGCACCCTCGAAGTCTCCAACCCGCGCGACCTCGCCGGCGCGCGACGGCCGCTCGAGATCGTGCTCTATGTCCGTGCGCCGGTCGCGGATTGACGGCGGTGAACGAGGTGACGCTGCAACCGCGATCCTTCCTCTCGCCGCAGACGGGAGAAGAGGCGGAGCATTCGCTGGTCGCCCAGTTCCGCCAGTTCTACCGCGAGCTGATGCGCGTCAAATACGCACTCCATGCCGGGCTCAAGAATCTCACCGGCGCGGAGGCCGATGAGCGCCAGCAAGATCCCGTCGTGCTGGTGCATCAGCATTTGAAGGCGCATCTTGAGCGGCTTTATGTCCTCGCGACGCGCTCGGGCGGGGTCTACAGCCCCGAGCTCTATCGCGAGACGCAATACGTCATGGCGGCCCTGGCCGACGAAGTCCTGCTCTACATGACGGAATGGGCCGGGCGCGCGCAGTGGACGGACAACCTCATCGAGGTGGCGCTGTTTCAGACGCGCCTTGCCGGCGAGCGCGTCTTCGACCACATGGACGCGCTGATCGCGCGCGGCACCGCCGCCAACCCCGATCTCGCCGCCGTCTATCTCGTGGCGCTGTCGCTCGGCTTCCGCGGCAAGTACCGCGCCATCCGCGACCAGACGGCGCTCCGCCAATATCGCCGCACCTTGCGGCAGATCGTCGAGCGCCATGCGCCGTTGCGGCTCGACCGCGATCTGCCGATCTTTGCCGACGCCTACGCGCATACGCTCGATGACGCCGCTCCGGCCCGGTTGCCGCATCTGAGGCCCTGGCTGGTCGCCATCGCCGTCGCGCTCGCCGCCTATGTCGCGGCACAGCACGTGGTCTGGACGCGCGGCACCCGCGACATCGAGAGCGTGCTGAACAGCCCGGTGGTGCAGCAGGAGCGGCGCTGAGGCGATGCTCGACGTGGTCAATCACATCGTGCCCTACGCCCTCGTCATCGGCATCGTGCTGGCGCTGCTCGGGCTGGCGCTGCTGGTGGTGCTGTTTCTGCTGCTGCGCCGCGCCGCGTCGAGCAAGGAGGCTCCGGCGCTGCCGCCGGCGCGCGCCGCGCCGCCGCCGGGCAAGCTGGTCGAGGATGCCGCCAACGCGCCGATCCCGCCGCAGGAGCTGCAGCATTCCTTCGCCGCAGCGATGCGCTACCTGCGCGAGGTGACGCCGGGCTATCGCTGGCGCTATGCGATCCCATGGTATCTCGTGCTCGGCGAGAAGGGATCGGGCAAAACGGCGATGCTCAGCGCGCTCGAGGCGGGGCGGCCGGCGGGCGCGATCAAGGCCGAGCCACCGCTGCCCGGACGGGCTCTCACCTGGCACTTCTTCGATGGCGGCGTCGTGCTCGACGTCGCCGGCCAGCTCGTGCTCGACCCCGAGCGCCAGCATGGCGATGATCGCGCCTGGCGTCAGCTGCTGCGGCAGCTGATCGAGCAGCGCCCGATCCGGCCGATCGACGGCGTCGTCGTCACCTTGCCGTGCGGCGATTTCATCGGCCCGGACCGGCTCGACGTCGATGCGCTGCTGGCCAAGGCGGATCAGATGCACCGCCATCTGCTCGATCTGCAGCAGCGCCTCGGGCTGCAGCTGCCGGTCTATGTGCTGGTCACCAAATGCGACTGGATCCCGGGCTTTCAGAGCTTCTGGCGGGAAGCGCCGGCCAATCGCCGCGACGAGATCTTCGGCTGGTCGAACGGGCGGGACATCGATGCCGAGGTGACGCCGGCGACGCTCCATCAAGCCTTCGGCACGCTGACCGAGACGCTGTTCCGGCTGCACCTCGACCTTGCCGGCAAGGAGCAGGAGCTCGCCGATCCCGAAGGCGCGTTGCTGTTCCCGACCGAGTTCGAGCGCTTGCGCGAGCCGTTGAAGCTCTATTGCGCCAGCCTTTTCCGCCCGAGCGTCTATCACGACCTCTTCTTCTTCCGCGGCCTTTATTTCACCGGCGATGGCGGCCCGCCGCCGCGCAGCGGTGCTCTCGTCGCCGATGCCGCGCGCGATCGGCTGAGGCCGGCGGCAGAGCCGCTGCGCCGCTGGCCGCTGTTCACGCGCGACCTCTTCGCCAAGAAGATCCTGCGCGAGCGCGGCCTTGCCGCCATGGCACGGTCAGGCGCGCTGCCGCGCTCGCGGCCGGTGCGGATCGCGGCGGCGAGCCTCGCCGCTTTGATCCTCGTCGGCGTGCTCGGCCTCACCTACGCCGGGCTTCGGCTCGACCGCGAAGCGCGGACGCTGATGCAGCCGATTACCTTCATCGTGCACAGCGTGAGCCGGGAGGAGGCGAGCGGGGAGACGCAAGGCCCGATGAGCGCCGGCGATGCGACCGAGCTCCTCGGCATGTTCGCCAAGCTCGACGTCAAGCGCCTGCGCTCGGTGTGGATGCCGTCCTCGTGGTTCAGCGGCATCGATGACCGCATCACGCAGCATTTCTCGCTCGGCTTCGACGCGGTGATCCTCGACGCCATGCGCCATGAGTTCGATCGCCGGACGCAAAAGCTGATCGACGACGCGCTCGCCGGGCGCGGCGCGGTGCTTCCCGGCAAGCCTTATGCGCTGGTCGACAGCCCGGCGGGAAAACAGGTCGTGGCTTACGTCGACGGCTTGCGGCAGATCGAGGCGAATGCGGCGATCTACAATCGGCTGAGCACGCCCGAGGGATCGCTTTCCGATATCGAGAGGCTGACCACCTATTTGCTCGGCGTCAAGCTGCCGCATGATTTCTTCATCGACAGCGATCTCTATTCGGCAGCGCTGACGCACGTCGTCATCCGGCGTTTCGACCCCGCCGCCTTTCGCGACCGCGCCACCCTGGGTCTGAAGGCGCTGCTGGGGCCCTTCGAGCGGGAGATGGCGTATGACGGTCCCGTCACCGAGCGCTTCACCGAGGTCGCCGCCGCGGTGGATGCGCTCGACCGCGCGGTCGCAACGCATGGCGATGCCGCGGCGCAGCTGCGCTGGTTGAGCGACGGGCTGGTCACGGTTCAGACCATGCTGGCCGATCCCGACTTTGCCTGGCTGATGCGCGAGCGCGCCGAAGCCGATCCCGGTTTTGCCCGGCTGCTCGACAACATTCGCGGCTCGGCATTCTTCGGGCCCGACGTGCAGCAGGCGCTGCAGGACCAGGCCGATGTCAGCTTGCGCCAGCTGCAAAATGATCTCGCCGATGTGAAGCTGCGCCAGACGGTGCCGCTGCTCGACCGCAGCGATGGCCGTGTCACCTTGCGCCTCTCGGCGCCGGCGGCAAGCCTCGCAGCGGCGTTGCCGAAGATGATGGCGCGGCCCTTCATGGCGGCGCCCGAAGCGCGCAGCATCGCATTTCCCGGCAGCGGCGCCGCGACCGGCTGGGACCCCGACCGGCTCGCGCAGGCGATGGCGCTCTATCAGAGCTACGAGCTGTTCCTCGATGCCGATCTTCAGGCGGTGCCGCTCGACTTCCGTCGCGCCGTCGATGCCGCGGCGCGCCAACGCCTCGATGCCGGCATGACCGCGGCGATCGCCACGGCGCAGATCGCGGAAGACCCTGCCGACGGGGCGCAATCGGCGGAGAGCTCGGTCTTTCTTGCGGCGCATGCCTTCGGCCGTGCCGCGCGGCCGCTCGGCGACTTGCTGACGGTGCTGTCGCAAATGGGCTTCGATCAGACCTACAGCCGATTGCGCGAAGCGACGGGACGGCAATCCTATGGCCTGCTGCAGGAGGTCGACAACCTCTTGGAGCGCGAGCAGCTCTACGCCGTGCGCAGCGACATCCACCCCTGGAGCCCGTCGCTGCCGGCGACGCTTGCCGCGTTCGGGCTCAGGGACGATGTCGAGGTGGCGCAGTATCTCGACACCGAGCGCAATTGGGTAGCGCGCCTCGCCGGCGACGGTGCGCAGCCGCTGCTCGACTTTCTCACCCGCAGCGATTTCGCCTTCAATTGGCGGCCGGTGCCGCTGGTGGCGAAGTGGCAGCGCATCCTGCTGGAGTTGCAGAAATACCGCGACAACAACCCGCGCAACTCGATCTCGGCGCTGGAGAATTTCATTCGCTTCGACCTCGCCCAGGTGACGCGCGACAATTGCGTCGACCAGCTCTCGGGCGACCGCTTCGCCGCCACCGGCGATTACTTTCTCGAGCGGCGCGACGCGCTGCGCCAGAGCCTCCTGGGACAATGCAGCCAGATCGCCAGCAGCGCCGGCGCCGCCGGCTATGCCGAGATCGCCGACCGCTTCAACCGCACGCTCGCCGGCCGATTCCCGTTCGCGACGGAGGATCCCGCCAGCGACGCGGCGGAAGCGCCGCTCGGCGATGTCGTCGACTATCTCCGCTATTTCAACGCCACTGAGCCGGCGGTGCGTCACGATCTGGCCAAGGGCAGCACCTTGGGGCAGCAGGAGGCGCTCGCCTTCCTCGACGAGATGGAGAAGGTGAGCACCTTCCTCGCGCCGTTCCTCGACCAGAGCAGCCCCGATCCGCCGGGCTTCGATGTCGATGTCGATTTTCGCGTCAACCGCCGCTACGAGCAGGGTGCCGATCAGATCATCGATTGGCAGCTCGCGATCGGCGATCAGGTGTTCCGGCGCGGCCAGCCGGGCAAGCCCGTGCGCTGGCATCTCGGCGATCCCGTGACGGTGAGTCTGCGCTGGGCCAAGGACGGGCCGATCTCGCCGGTGTTGCAGGGTGTCGCCGACGCCGAGGAGCTGAAGACTCGCGTCGTGAGCTGGAGCTACGACGATCGCTGGGCGCTGCTGCGGCTGCTCATCGATCACCGCACGCCGGCCGAGGAGCTCGACCGCAACGCGGCGCTGTCGCCGGAGGTGCTGAGATTCGGCGCGCAAACCGTAGAGGTGATCGGGCCGGCGACGCGGTCGCCGGGACCGGTGGGACGGGCGCGGGCGTTCATCCGCGTCCGCCTCGCCGCCGTGCCGGCCGGCGGCAAAGCGCCGGTGGCGATGGCGCTGCCCGATTTCCCGACGCGCGCGCCCTTGCTGCTGGGCGAGGCGGCGCGATGACCGCCGAGGCGCTGCACCGCACCGAGCCGGCCATGCCGTCGGAGGACGCGGCGCTGCTCGACGGCATCGACATCGATGCGATCCTGGCGCCGCTCTCGGGCGAGCAGCCGGCCGGCGCGTCGCTGCGCTTTGCCGGCGATTACGACTGGATTCGCGAGGCGCGGCGCGAGGAGGATGCGAGCCTGCCGCAAGGCGTCTGGCAGAGCGAGCTGAAGCGCGCCAATTGGGACGAAGCGGTGCGCCTATGCGCCGAGGCGCTGGCGCAGCGCTCGAAGGACGTTCAGATCGCCTGCTGGCTGCTCGAAGCGCTGATCCATCGCGATGGATTCGCCGGCATTCCCGTCGGCCTCGGCGTCATCATCGGCCTCTGCAATGCCTTCTGGCCGAGTCTCCATCCCGAGATCGAAGGCGGGGATCTCGCCTATCGCATCGCGCCGTTCGAATGGGCCAATGCGCATCTCCCGCCGGTGATCTATCGGCTGGCGCTTACCCAGCCTGGGATCGTCACGCCCGACGTCTACGCCTGGGAGCACTACGCCAACGCGCTGCGCCTCGAGCAGATCCAGAAGGCGCATCCCAGCGCCAAGCCGCCGGCCGGCATCCGGCTGGCCGAGGTCGAGGCCGCGATGGCGGCGACGCCGTCAGCCTTCTACCGTGGCGTCCTGCGCCGACTCGACGCGGCACTGGCCCTGCTGGGCGATCTCGATCATGTGCTCGGCGAGCATTGCGGCAAAGAGGCGCCGAGTCTCGCCGGCTTGCGCGGCGCGCTCGTCAGTATCCGGGGCCTGCTGCAGACCGTGCTGCGCAACAGAGGAGAAGTGCCGGCCATGGCGGAACAGAGCAAACCGGCGCCGGCCTTGGCGGTGGCGGAGGAAGAGCCGCCGCCACCGGTCGCCGATGACGGCATCATCCGCGATCGCGAGCAGGCCTATCACTTGATCCTTGAGGTCGCCGAATTCCTCGCGCGCACCGAGCCGCACAGTCCGACTCCGTATCTGCTGCGACGCGCCTATTCCTGGGGGATGATGCCGCTGCACGAGCTGCTGAGCGAGATGACTCGCGGGCGAAACGACCTTGCCGCGCTGTTCGAGCTGCTCGGCATGCAGCACCGTTAGGTTTACTGCGGCGTTACGGGATGACGATATTGAGACGATGAATGAAAACGCTGCGACAACATAATCATCGAGTTCGCCACAATCCGCTTGATTGAGTAGAGCGAATCATTTTAACTCGCTAGGCGCTGGAGACAGGTACGAGAGGGCACTTCGCACATGGCCGAAAGCACGCAACACAAGCTCGACCGCGTCCGTCCGCCGCGGGTGCAGATCACGTATGACGTCGAGATCGGCACCGCGATCGAGAAGAAGGAGCTTCCTTTCATCGTCGGCATCCTCGCCGACCTCTCGGGCAAGCCGGCCGAGGCGCTGCCGCCGGTCAAGGACCGCAAATTCGTCGAGATCGACCGCGACAATTTCAACGACGTGCTGGCTGCGATCGAGCCGCGACTCGCATTCCGCGTGCCCAACAAGCTGGTCAAGGACAGCAAGGATCAGCTCAATATCGAACTCACCTTCAAGAACATGGACGATTTCGGCCCGGTCGAGATCATCAACCAGATCCCGGCCCTGAAGAAGCTGTTCGACGGGCGCCAGCGGTTGCGCGATCTGCTGACCAAGCTCGACGGCAACGACAATCTCGACGCCCTCCTCAAGGACGTCATCAGCAGCACCGAAAGCCAGGCCGCGCTCAAGAAGGATCTGGGCGAGGGCGGCAAATAGACCCCCACCTCGTAAACCGGCTCAGCGAGGAGAGACAAGCACATGGCTGAGGAAACCCAGGCGCAGGGCGGCAACGGCGCGGCCCCGGCGACCCTGCTCGACAAGATCATCGTCGAAGGCAAGCTTGCGCGTGACGAATCGCAGCGCGAATACGCCCGCGATCTCGTCGGCGAATTCGTTCACGACGTGCTCGCCGAGGGCGGCACCGTCAAGGCCGATGTCGCCGAAGCAATCAACGACCGCATCGCCGAGATCGACGATCTCCTGAGCGCGCAGCTCAACGAGATCCTGCACCATCCCGATCTGCAGCGGATGGAAGCCTCGTGGCGGGGCCTCAACTACCTCGTCATGAACACCGAGACCGGCACGGGGCTCAAGCTTCGCCTGCTCAACATCACCAAGGCGGAGGTGTTCAAGGACCTCGATAAGGCCGTCGAGTTCGATCAGAGCGCGCTGTTCAAGAAAGTGTACGAGGAGGAATACGGCACCTTCGGCGGTCATCCCTATAGCATGCTGGTGGCCGATTACGAGTTCGGCCGGCATCCGCAGGACACCCAGCTGCTGCAAAAGATCGCCAGCGTGGCGTCTGCGGCGCATGCGCCCTTCATCGCCGCCGCGAGCGCACGCCTCTTCGACATGGACAGCTTCACCGAGCTCGGCATACCCCGTGATCTCGCGAAGATATTCGAGAGCCTCGAGCTCGTCGCTTGGCGCTCGTTCCGGGAGAGCGAGGATTCGCGCTATGTGACGCTGGCGCTGCCGCACATCCTGCTGCGCCTTCCCTACGGCCCCAACACGGTGCCGGTCGAAGGCATGAACTTCGTCGAGGACACCGACGGCCGCGACCACGCCAAATATCTCTGGGGCAACGCCGCCTGGGCGCTCACCACGCGCATCACCGACGCCTTCGCCAAGCATGGCTGGACCGCGGCGATCCGCGGCGTCGAGGGCGGCGGCAAGGTCGAAGGCCTGCCGGCACACACCTTCCTGACCGATGAAGGCGATGTCGCGCTGAAATGCCCGACCGAGATCGCCATCACCGACCGCCGCGAGAAGGAGCTCAGCGATCTCGGCTTCATCACGCTGGTGCATTGCAAGGGCACGGACTATGCCGCTTTCTTCGGCGCCCAGACCACCAACAAGCCGAAGATCTACAATCTCGCCACGGCGAACGCCAACGCCGCGCTCTCGGCACGGCTGCCTTACATGCTCAACGCGTCGCGCTTCGCGCATTACATCAAAGTGATCATGCGCGACAAGATCGGCTCGTTCATGACCAAGGAGAACGTGCAGACCTATCTCAACACCTGGATCATCGATTACGTCCTCGGCAAGGACGATGCCGGCCAGGATCTGAAGGCGAAATACCCGCTGCGCGAAGCGCGCGTCGACGTCTTCGATGTGCCGGGCAAGCCCGGCGTCTATCGCGCCACCGTGTTCCTGCGGCCGCATTTCCAGCTCGAGGAGCTGACGGCGTCGATCCGCCTGGTGGCGGAGCTGCCGCCGCCAGCCGCGGCCTGAGCCCGGGATAGGCAGGGAGATAAAGGAGACTCTTCATGTCTGGCAATATGTTCCTGAAGCTCGAGACTCCCGACATTACCGGCGAGTCCTCGGACAGCGATCACACCGGCGAGATCCAGATCCTGTCCTGGAGCCATTCCTTCAATCAGCCGACCTCTCCGACACGCAGCTCGGCCGGTGGCGGCACGGTCGAGCAGGCGAACCATTCCGATTTCAGCTTCACCAAATATATCGACAGCGCCACCGACGATCTGCTCAAGCAGTGTTGGAGCGGCAAGATGATCGGCAAGGGCACGTTCACCGCGTTTCGCGCCGATGGCGACAACAAGGCGGTGAAGTACCTCGAGATCGTCATGTCGAACATCGTCATCTCGAATGTCAGCTTTGGCGGCGGCACGGGCGACATCCCGACCGAGACGGTGGCGCTCAGCTACGGTGCCGTCGAATACAAATACATCCCGCAGAAGAAAGACGACGGCACGGCTGACGGTGCCCAGCCGGTGAAGCACGATCTGATCAAGCAAGAGGTGTCGTAGCAGACGCCGCGTCGTCGCGGGCGGCCGACACCGGGGCGCTGGGGACGCCATGAGCGAGCCGCGCTACGTCCCCGGCGCCGCGGCGCCGCTGTTCGAGCGGCTTACCGATCTCGATCCGGAGGTCGACACGGAGGCGCAACCGCTGCGCATGCTGTCGCCCGCCGCGTTGCGCCAGTCGGTCGCACGCGAGCTCGACCGGCTGCTCAATACCAGAGCGCCGGTTGCGGCCGACATCCTCGCCGCTCGTGCGCGCAGCACCATCGATTACGGCATACCGGATTTGTCGCTGTTCGGTCGGCGCGATTTCGACAGCGAGACGCAGCTCGCCGAAGTGCTCCGCCAGGCGATCGAGACCTATGAGCCGCGCCTGTCGCAGCCGCAGGTGCGTATCGAGCGCAGCACGCGGCAGAACGGCGCGCTCATCATCCATGTCGACGGCGAGCTGCATCTGGGCTCGTTGATCGAGCCGATCTCCTTTGCCGTCTCGGTGCAAGGCACCGGCGAGAGCCATGGCGAGTGACGGGCTCGACGACATCCTCGGCTATTATCAGCGCGAGCTCGCCTATCTCCGCCATCGCGGCCTCGACTTCGCGCGGCGCTACCCCAAGGTCGCGAACCGCCTCGAATATGGCGGCACGGAATCGCAGGATCCGCATGTCGAACGGCTGATCGAATCCTTCGCCTTCCTCACCGCCCGCCTCCAGCGCAACATCGACAGCGAGTTTCCCGAAATTCCGACCGCGCTGCTGTCGGTGCTCTACCCGCATCTGGTGGCGCCCGTGCCGTCGATGGCGATCGCGCAGTTCGCGGTCGATGCCGCGCAGGCGCGCGCGGCGCAAGGCTTCCTCATCCCACGGCAGACGGCGATCTTCGCCGAGACCGCGGGGCCGCAACGCGACCGGCTCACCTGCCGCTTCCGCACCGGCTATCCCGTGACGCTCTGGCCGATCGAGATCGCCAATGCCGATCTCGCGCCGGCGGCTGATTATGGGTTTCTCGACACCATGCCGGACG
>Ga0335073_10001484_pt1 | contig 31393 bp, 24 predicted proteins | sample Lox_Sample_22_FD_207093 | JGI IMG/M metagenome (GOLD analysis project Ga0335073, IMG submission 207093) | Soil microbial communities from Loxahatchee National Wildlife Refuge, Florida, United States - Lox_Sample_2.2 | ecosystem: Environmental > Terrestrial > Soil > Wetlands | place: USA... | reverse complement strand
ACCACCGATGGGCACCTCGCGGGGCTAGCCGTTGCGAACGGCGCCGTCCTGGCCACGCTGGACCGCCGCATCCCAGGCGCATTCGTCATTCCCCAGAGCCGCCATTCATAAAGAGAGCGGGAATGTCGATGGGTTGCAGCTCAGCGGTTCTAAGATGGTCAACCGGGGCTGAGCCAGCAATTTAGGACGAAACCGTCCTCATTCTCGCACCTAACTGTCACGGCCATATTTAAGGGTAAACGCAGTGCCAGCCGTACTAGTAGTTCCAGGTCCGTATTTCCCACAGTAGAAATCACAATTTGTGAATGCTACCCTTAGCTGTTTTTTGAAGCTGAAATCCGCGCAGCCGCGGAAAAAAATTCCGCGAAAAAAATGCGGAAATAAACGAGTGGAGGTGTGTTCGGATCGCTGCGGTCTGCAAAACATGGAAATTCTAATCGATAGTAATTACGATTAGAAATCGCCGCAACCCCCGCATTTCCGTCACTTACAAATTTCTAATCGATAGTAAAACAGCCCGTCTGAAAGGAGCAAAAGCGCATAAAAGGCGAAGGTCAACGCGAAGCAGCGCTCGGCGCGGAGGGCGATTTGAAACGGCGCAGGCCCGCAATGCTATCGTGGAGCAGAGCGCCCGAGGGCGTTCTCCCGGGGCACAAAATGGGCGCGAATGGGAAAGATCCCGAGGCGATTGTCATCGGCTCTGGGCCCAACGGCCTTTCGGCCGCGATCACCATCGCCCAAGCCGGGCATTCGGTGGTCGTTTACGAGGCCGAGAAAACGATCGGCGGTGGCGCTCGCAGCGCCGAACTGACGCTTCCCGGTTTCGTGCACGATCTCTGTTCCTGCGTGCATCCGTGGGCCGCGGGCTCGCCATTTTTTCAGCAACTGGAGTTGGAGAAACTTGGCGTTCGGTGGATTCATCCCGAAATCGCCATGGCGCACCCGTTCGACGATGGCAGCGCAGCAGCGGTCAGCAATCCCTTCGATCGCAACGCCGTGGATTTCGGCGCCGACGCGAACGCGATCCGTAAACTGCTCGGGCCGCCGGTCGAGTCCTGGAAAGAAATTTCCGGCGATCTGCTTGGCCCGCCGCGCTTCCCGAGGCATCCGGTGGCAATGGCGCGCTTCGGCTGGAACGCGATCCGGCCAGCCGCAAAGATCGCCGGAAGGTTCGCGACACGCGAGGCTCGCGCGGTCTTGGCCGGAATGGCGGCGCACTCTGCGCTCCCGCTCGATTGGCGCGCCACGGCCGGCTTTGGACTGGTCTTGTGGGCCACTTGTTATTCGATCGGCTGGCCTTTCGCTGCCGGTGGCTCGCAAGCGATTGCCGACGCACTCGCAAAACGGCTGAAAAGTCTGGGAGGGGAAATCATCACCGGCGCGCGCATTGAAAATCTTCGCCATCTTCCGCGGTCGAAAGCGATCCTTTGCGATATAACTCCGCGGCAATTGCTGACCATCGCGGGCGACAACGTCGCCGCGAGCGAGCGACGGCGCCTCGAAGGGTATCGCTACGGTCCGGGCTCGTTCAAAATTGATTGGGCGCTGGATGCGCCGATTCCCTGGAAATCGGAGATTTGCCGAAGGGCCGGCACAGTGCACATAGGCGGCACATTTGAAGAGATAGCGGATTCGGAATCCGGCGCATTTCAGGGGCGCCACGCTGAACATCCGTTCGTGCTGCTCGCGCAACCGTCTCTCTTCGATCCTGGCCGTGCTCCAGTTGGCAAGCACACAGCCTGGGGCTATTGCCATGTCCCCAACGGCAGCTCTTTCGATATGCGCGATCGCATCGAATCGCAGATCGAACGCTTCGCGCCCGGCTTTCGCGAGCGCATTCTCGCGCGCTCGATCATGTTTCCGCGCGATCTCGAAGCGCACAACGCGAATTTGGTCGGAGGCGACATTAGCGGCGGCTCAGTCGAGCTCAGCCAGCTCTTCTTCCGGCCGACACCGCGCCTCTATTCCACCACGATTCGCAATCTCTTCCTCTGTTCCTCTTCGACGCCGCCCGGGCCCGGGGTTCACGGCATGTGTGGACATCGCGCCGCACAAGTCGCCCTGAAGAAGTGCTTCTGAATCGCTACAGCTTATCCCGATAGGCTGTACACGAATCGCCCAATCGTCTGTCTGTCTCCCACGTTCTAAGCTGGAACTGCAGTTCGACGGCGCCCTTGCCGAACGAGCGCGGCGGTGCAAGAAGGAAAACGAGCCGCGGCTATGGTTGAATCTGACTCGAAACAGCAAGCCTTGCGTCACTTACCGTGGAGGGTGTTCATGTCAGCGATCGAATACGGCAGCTTTTATTGGTGCGTGGTTCTGAAGGAGAAAGAGCCTGGCTATCCTTCCGAGACCATCCACCTTCACGCCGACGAAATCGCCGTTGATCAGACCGGAGCCCTTACTTTGATCAGCAGAGGAAGGCGCCCCGCGGGGGCGAACCCCGAGCGGGCCGATCAGGTTGCCGGCGCGAATGGCGGCGACCAAGGTAAAAAGCAGGAGTCGGCCGGCGAGCACCCCGGCATGATCTACTTCGCCTTGGCCCCTGGCACTTGGAAGATCGCGTACGCGGCAAAGCTCCAGGACGGCTCGCCCGCATCCGTCGAGCACTGGACATCCACGAACGGCACTCCGACCGCTGTATCCCCGCAAAATGCCGGTGCTTCGGGGTATGCGCTCGTGAAGTGACCCATTCATCCGCAACATACGCGTACGTATCGACGGCGATATCGTGCTCGTCAAAACATATATAAGTGCTTTTAAAGCATCGCCTTAGACAGGCATTCGCCTGTGACTTCTGTGCTCCAAATGCATCTAATAGAAGAGGAGCGATTTAAGGAGGTGTTTGATGAGCGCTCACAAGATGTTGGCGCTGCCACCGACCCCGGCCCATCAGCGCCGTCTACAGGCAGTTCCAGATCCCTCACCAAGGAGTGGAGAAGAGAAGCACGATCCGTTTCTGGACGCCATGTTGGACATGCCGACAACTGGTCGGCCCAGGCCGCGCAACCCGGTCAAAATGGTGATTTCACTCCTCATCCACGCGGGAATCATCGCTTTATTGATCATTGTTCCTGTTTATTTCGCAAAACATACGCAGGTGATTCCGAAAGCGTTGGAACAGACGTTCGTATTCACTCCACCGCCGCCTGCGCCGCCCCCGCCCGCGGCGACTCGGGCGCCCCAGACGTCGGCACCGTCCCACGTTACCCAAGGGCCGACCCAGCCGGTCTTCCACACAAGCCCTTTGATGGCACCGACCGAAATCCCCAAGAACATTTCCATGGCCGCCAATAATGCCGTGGCCCCGGACCTGAACGCCGGTGTCGCCGGAGGTGTTCTGGGAGGAGTCTTGGGTGGATTGCTGGGTGGAACGGGTACAGCCACTGGACCACCAGCGCCGCCGAAGTCGCCAGCAATCGTTCGCGTCGGTGGAGACGTTAAGCCACCGCAATTGGTGCAGCGCGTACAGCCGGAGTACCCGACTGTGGCGCGCCTCGCTCACGTGCAGGGGACGGTGGTAATCGATGCCGTCATCAACAAATCGGGCAGCGTGGTCAGCGAACGCGCAGTTAGCGGGCCGAGTCTGCTGGTTCCGGCCGCACTGGATGCCGTGAAACAGTGGAAATATCAGCCGACTTACCTTAACGGCCAGCCGGTCAATCTCGCTATGCAGGTGACCGTAGACTTCCAGCTTGGAGCTGGATAACGAAAGAACAAATTGCGAGGAGAGCAGGTCGGCCGTGATGGCTTCGACAGCCGCGGCCGACTTTTCTTTATCGTTCCACGCGGATCATCGCGACGCCATGCGGAGGTACCTGTGCGCTGTACCCGTCCGCAATCGTGCCGAGATCCTTGTGCGCCCAGAGGTCCCGCACCTTGAGTTTGCGGCCCAGTTTGACGTCTGACCATTTCACCGAGATCGTTGCCGGGTCCTCGCCCCGATTGAAAAGCGCAATAGCATATGCGCCTTTCGCAAGCGGCCGTCCCCACACTTCCGACGTGCCGTCTTTGGTGATGGGGGTGCCTTCCACGCCCATCGGGTCCTGATCGACGGCAATCACGTCTTTATTGAGCAGGATTTCTTTCGTTTCTTCGGAGAGGTCGCGCACGTCATCGCCGGCGATCAACGGTGCTGCGAGCATGGCCCACAAACTGAAGTGAGTCTTATACTCATCATCCGTCATCCCGCCGTTGCCCACCTCCATCATGTCCGGGTCATTCCAGTGACCCGGCCCAGCATATGGGGCGAGCCCCACCTGCTCGTCGAAGCCGATCCTTGCCATGCTGTTCCAGTTGTCCTGGATGTCGCCAGTTGTTCTCCAGAGATTGCCGCCGACGCTCGCACCCCACGTCTGTACGTCTTCTTGTCCGTACTGGCACAGGCTGAACACAATCGGTCTGCCCGTCGCGCGGAGCGCATCGCCCATGATCTGATAGACCGCATGCTCGTCGCTTTGCTTGTACATTGCTGACGCGCTGCACCAATCGTATTTCAAGTAATCGATGCCCCACGATGCCCAGGTCTTTGCATCCTGCTCTTCGTGATCGTAGCTGCCCTCGAAGCCTGCGCAGGTTTTTGGCCCGGGCGAAGAATAGATGCCCAGCTTCAGCCCTTTGCTATGGACGTAGTCCGCAAGCGCCTTCATATCCGGGAACTTGCTATTGGGCTGAATGTTGCCCTGCGCGTCGCGCGTTCCTTCCCACGTGTCGTCAATGTTCACGTAAATGTAGCCAGCGTCTCGCATGCCGTTGGAAGCCATGGCATCGGCGATGCTGCGAACAATGGCGTCGTCGACGGCACCCTTGAAATGGTTCCAGCTGTTCCAGCCCATCGGAGGCGTCCTGGCCATGCCGCCGTCGGAAACATTGTGCAAGGCGGGGGGCGTCACTTTCGGCAGATTGTCGAAAGGCCCCACGGGCGTGCCATCGTTCGACATCTTTTGGGCCATAAGCGGTCCGCCGCGACCGCTGCCGCCACGACCGTTCGTCATCCCGATCGTGAGTTGGTCTCCGTTCAGTGTCGCGTGGTATTCGATGCGACGCTGCTGATCGCCCGCGCCTGTCACGAGGGCCCAGGTTGCTTCGTTGCCATTCACGGTGCCGTCGGTTATGTCTTGCATGCGATAGCCGGTAAGGATCGCGCCGGTGAGCGAGTTGCCCTTTTGCGTAAGGAAAAATGTAGTCTCGCGCGTGATGTTGTTCGCAGTCGTCTGCGACACCCATTTGCCGGTAAAGGGCGCCGCTTGATCGGCTTGGCGCGCTGCCGCAGACGCCACGATCAGAGCCAGAATCACCCCTGTTGCAAGCGTCAGCCTCGCTTTAGACTTCAAACGTTTATTCAAGATATCCCCCCGGCACCCCGAAAATCGCACTCAGATTCGTCCACAATGCCGCGCTGATCGTGACGATCTGGCCTGGAATTGTCAAGAGTAAACGCTTACATTCTTGCGGCGCGCCCTTGGGCCTCCAAAGTTCAGTCACCGCTTGGGGTGCCCTCTTCAGTCGCTCTGTCTAGATAGTGCGTTTCGCTTGTGGCTCGCAGGCGTTCCGCCGCGGTCTCCGCCGTCAAGTCCCGTTGCGGCGTACCTAACAGCTCGAAACCAACCATGAATTTCTGCACGGTTGCGGAACGCAGAAGCGGCGGATAAAAATGCGCATGTAGATGGCACTCGTCATGCTTCTGGCCATCCGTGGGCCGCTGATGAAATCCCATCGAATAAGGAAATGGAGTCTCGAACAAATTGTCGTAACGGCAGACCGTTTGGTGAAGGATCGTGGCCAAATCCTCGCGTTCGCTGACAGAAAGCTGTTCCAGATCCAGGACATGTCGTTTGGCCAATACGAGCGTCTCAAATGGCCACACGGCCCAATAGGGCACGAGCACCGTAAACGAATCGTTCTCGCAGACAATCCTCTCGCCGCGGCGACCTTCTATTTGGAGATAGTCGCATAGCAGGCAGGATTTCCGTTCCTTTCGATACTCATTCATCGAAACGAGTTCCCTCGCGGGTTCCACCGGCACCGTAGCGCTGGCCCAAATTTGGCAATGCGGGTGGGGGTTGCTGGCGCCCATCAGCGCGCCCCGATTCTCGAAGATCTGCACGTGATTGATCCACGGTAGTGCCCCAAGCGACGCGGTCTCGCCGGCCCAGCAATCGACGACTTCTCGAATCTCTCGCGGCTTCATGCGCGCGAGCGTGAGGTCGTGCCGCGGTGAGAAGCAGACGACCCGGCACGCGCCTCTTTCCGCCGCCGCAAAAATCAATCCGCCGTCGCTAATCTCGATCGCCGGCGCATCCTTCAAAAGAGCCGGGTAGTCGTTGTCAAACACAAAAGTCGACGTGTAACGCGGATTCCGCCCGCCGCCGGCGCGCTCGTTTCCTGGACACAAATAGCACTGCGGGTCGTATGACGGCAGTACCGCGGAACTGCGTTCCTCGACCTTTCCAAGCCAAGGACGCTGCGCCCGCTGCGGAGAGACGAGCACCCATTCCCGTGTGAGTGGATTGAAACGGCGGTGTGGAATTAACTGCAGTTGTGACGAATCCATTTTTTATGCTGGCGCTCGCCACGGCATTCGACGATTCGCGCCCAAGGGTGGCGCGCATCTCTTCAGATCGGTGGCGTCGCTGTTGCGACGCGATCGAACGCCACACGTTCGGCCCCCTGCGATGTGTCGCAGACGAATATATCCGGATGCCGGCCTGTCGCGCCCTGATATTCCGAGGCGATGTGCTTCTTGAATTCCGCCGTCGCCGCCCGGTCGACAATATTCACGGTGCACCCGCCGAATCCTCCGCCCGTCATCCGGGCGCCATAAACGCCCGCATGTCCTGCCGCGAGCTCGACCATCAAGTCCAGCTCGGGGCAGCTCACTTCGTAATCGTCCCGAAGGCTGCGATGCGACTCCGCCATCAATTTGCCAAGAGCGGCGATGTCGCCATGCTCCAGGGCCTCGGCTGCTCGCGGAACGCGGTCGTTCTCTGTGATCACATGACGGCAGCGCCGGTAAATCGTGTCCCGGAGCAATGCCCGATGTTTTTCCAGATCGCGTAGCGAGACATCCCTTAGCGCCTGAATTCCTGGCATCACCGTCAAAAGCTTTTCCATGCCTTCTTCGCACTCGCGCCGGCGCAGATTGTATTCGCCGTCGCCGTGCGCGTGTTTCACCATCGTGTTGCACACCACCAGCTGCACACCGGCAGGGAAGGGAACCGAGCGATGTCCGAGCGTCCGGCAATCGAGCAGGAGCGCATGCCCAGCTTCTCCGTGGCAACAGACGAACTGATCCATGATTCCGACGTGCGCCCCCACAAACTCGTTCTCCGCGCGCTGGCAAAGCAATGCGATCTTCGTGCGACCCATCTCGTAGCCGGAGTTCTCGAGCAGCGCACACGCAATGGCCACTTCGAGTGCTGCTGAAGAGCTGAGACCAGCGCCCAACGGCACGTCGCCGCGAATGTAAAGGTTCGCGCCGCGCGAAGGGTAGCCTGACTTCCGAAGCTCCCACGCGACACCGAACGGATAATCGCTCCATTTGCGTGACCGTTGAGCGAAAGCGCCGTCCAGTCGCGATTCGACCCTCTCGCGAAAATTCTCGGAATATACAACCAGCTTGTCATCCGGCCGCGGGGCTCCCGCGACCCAACAGGAAAAGCCGATGCACGCGGGAAGAACGAATCCTCCGTTGTAGTCGGTATGCTCGCCGATCAGGTTCACCCGGCCGGGGGCGCGATAGACGAACGCCGCCGGTCCGAATAGTTCCTCGAATTTCGCGATCAGATCTGAGGTGTGGATCGTCACTGGTTTTATCGGCGCCGTGAAAGCCTTTCCCGGGTGCGATTCGCCAGGGTCCGTTTCGTTGCGGAATGTAATCGCTTACACGAGGATTCCTGCAAACGTTATCGTGAAACCCGGGGGATGTCTACCGAAAACTGCACTATATGCTTTGCGTTCAGCAAGAGGCCGCCTTCGAGACAGGTCCGGTTGAATCTCTCACAACCAGATGCGTCTCGATATCGTATTGGCTCCCCTTCTCAGAGTTCCCGGCAATCAGCTTCGCCAAGGCGGAAAATGCCGTTTCTGCAACTTCCTTCCGCGAAAGCCGCACGGTGGTCAGAGCGGGCTGTGTGGATTGGCTGAATTCAATGTCATCGAATCCAATCACGGAAATGTCTTCTGGCACGTGCAACTTGCTCCTGTAAACCGCGCGCAATACTCCCATGGCGGTCAGATCGTTTGACGTAAGCACGGCCGTTGGGCGGTGCGGCAGAGCCAGCAGACGTTCCATGGCTCCTTCGCCGCCTTCAATCCGGTGGTTTCCGGTCTGAACATAGTTTCTTTCGGGCAGCACATCGTATTGGTGCAGACACTTCAAAAAAGCCGTGCGCCGTGTTTCAGCGGATCGCAGTTCCGTGGGTCCGCTGATAAACGCAATGCGTTTGTGTCCCAGGTTCACGATGTGTTCTACCGCTTCGCCGATTCCCTGCGAATAGTCCACCTTAATTCTGCTCACGCGCGCGCCTACGCGGGCCGTATCCAGAAACACCATCGGAATACGCCGTTCGACCATTTGCGCCACGAAATTATCGCCCATTTCCGACGTAATCACGGCCACGCCTTCCGCCTGGCGCTCAAGCATGCGGTTCACGCTTCGCGCCATCCTTTCCGGGTCGTATCCGGTATTCGCCACGATCACTTCATAGCCGTTTTCGAGCGCGATTTCCTCGAAACTGCGCACGAGTTCCGGGAAGAACGGATTCACAATATCGGAGATGATCAGTCCGAGCATGCGGCTTCGCCCGGAGACCAGCGCCCTCGCGTAACTATTGGGCTGGTATCCCATCGATCGCACGACGCGCCACACACGCTCGGCAGTCTCCGGCGTCACTTTGTTGCTGCCGTTGATCGTGCGGGAGACCGTTGCCGTTGAAACCTTGGCGCGCTTCGCGATTTTGCCGATATTCATCCGCCTGCCTTAAGCGCCCAGTTCTACCACACCGGCAGCCCAAAAGGCATCCAGGCGAACGCAGATTGGGGCATCGCAGTGTATACTTCCGGTTCTGCGACCCCTGGCAAGAGCGTAGTTTCGTCTTGCCGAAGGAGACAGGACACAATGCTTCGCCGCAGCTTGCCTATTGGCGCAGTCGCTATATCGATTCCTATGGTAGCCGTTGCCTTTGCTGGATCTGCGCAGGCGCCGACGCCGCATGTCTCGGTGGTGCCGCTCAATCCCCCGCAAGACACCATCTACATCGCTTCCGGCAGCACTGGATCGAACAATGGCATCATCATCGGCAAGACGGGTGTGATCCTCATCGACACCGGCGTCTCGACCGCTGCCGAGCAGCTCGAGCTCGACGAAATCGCAAAGATTACTTCGAAACCCATCACCACGGCCATTATCACTCACAGCGACGCCGATCACGTCACAGGCCTTGCCGTGCTTCCTCCCCTAATAACGATCATTGCTCAGGAAAACTGCAAGAAGGAAATGGAGGCAGCGGCTAACGCTCCTCTGCGTGGGGCTGCCCCATCCGGTCCCCGGCCGCAGATCCCGCTTCCCACCAATACCATCGACACGAAAGCCGCGATGACCATCGACGGGGTCCGCTTCGAATTTCTTCACGTCGCTCCTGCGCATACCAGCGGGGACCTGATGACCTACCTCCCCGACGAGAAAACGGTCTTCACCGGAGACATCATCGCCGACAACACTCCTTATCCCATCATTCACCTTGAAAAGAACGGTTCGTCGGAAGGCTGGATCGAATCCGTCACCGGGCTCGTCAAGTTCGATGCGAACACGTTTGTGCCTGGCCACGGTGCCGTGCACACGAAGGCTGAAATCGAGCAGCGTCTCGCGTCGGTAAAGGAACGTCGCGCCGAGATTCAGTCATTGGTCTTGCAGGGCAAGTCGCTCGACGAAATTAAGCAGCAGCTCGGCGAAACTACTCCTGCGGCTGGAGGCCGCGGACCGCGCTTCCCGAGCTTCACTGACGTGGTTTATCGGGAGTTGACCACGAAGAATTAATCGCAATGTACTCGGAATGGGAAGCTCGCGCGGACAAATCGTCGTTCTCTTCGCGAGTTCGGCGATGCTCTCCTCAGCCAGTACCTTGTCACTTTCCGCAACGAGTGTTCGTTCACGCAGCGTAGTGCCATCGGGTAAACGGTTTAATAACAGGCGATTACGAGCCCCCTTCGTTGCATCTTTGCGGCCTGTGCGGGCATCCCTTAGATAGGAGGAAAAGCGATGCTCAATCTTTTCCGTAACTTTAAGCTTCCATTAGCTCTCATAGCAGTTCTCGCGTTTTCCGCGGCAACGCTCACACAAACTAAAGCGGACCCCTCGCAAGTCCCCGTCACCGTCACGGTCACGGCGCTCGCTTCCAACTTCAAATCGCCGCCGCCGATTGCTCAAGAAGACGTCAGCGCGTATTCCGGCAGCAATCGTTTGGACATCACGAAATGGGTCCGCGCTCAAGGCAGCGAGTCGGATCTTCAACTCGCCATACTGATCGACAACGACCTTGGCCCAGTCATGCTCGGTCGCAATATTCAGGATTTGGAAAATTTCATCAACTCACAATCTCCGTCGACTGCCGTCGGCGTTTTCTATGCCGAAAACGGCTCCGCGACTCCGATAGCCAACTTCACGACCAATCACTCCCAGGCCGCCAATGCCATTCGTCTTACGGAGGGTCGCCAAGGCGCTTCACCCAGCATTTATCTCTCGCTCACCGACCTTGTTCGACACTGGCCGTCTTCCTCCACCGGAACTCGCCGCGAAGCGCTCGTTATCGCGAGCGGGTTCGATCCGCTGTATCCGGGCATTCAGGACCCATACGCAAGCTCGGCGGTCACCTCAGCCGAAAAGGCGGGCGTTGATGTTCACGTGATCATGGTTCCGCGCGGGCGTTATGCGCAGACGTTTGTCGACAATATATCGGAAGGCAAACTGATCGATGTTACCAACGGGAGCGGCGGACAGGTCCTCTTTGAGGGCGCATTTGTACCCGTCTCCTTGTCTCCGTTCCTACAAGAGCTGAATTCCACCCTTAACAACCAGTACCTGCTGACCTTTAACATCGCGCGCAGCGGCCGGCCCGGCGGGGAACTCCGGCCTTTGCGCGTCAGCGCCGAAGAAAGTGGTGTGAAACTCTATGCGCCGCAGGAGGTACTTGTTCCCGGGTCGTGAACTTGCGCCCGGGCAGCGCGCATCAGCCGCCATATTTCTGCAGATAATTCTTCAGTCCCGGCTTGCGCGTGGTATTTGCAGAGCTCATATACCGCAGCGTGCCAAAGACCGGCCGTTCGGGACCCCACGGCCGGTCATAACGGCCCAGGCACCAAAAAATCCCGCTATAGGAGTTTGGGTCACGTCCATCCACAGCGTACCGGTTGTTTAACTCAATCATGATCTCGGCGGCTTCTATTGGTGCGTGCGTCCATTCCAGTATTTTCTTCCCCCAAAGCATGCGCAGGTAATTGTGCATGCGGCCTTCGCGCAATAGCTGCCGCTGCGCCGCATTCCAGATCGGGTCGTGCGTTCGCGCTTGCGCGAATTCCTCTGCCGTGTAGGTGTGCTCCCGTTGGTCGCGGGCGTGTTTCGCCAGCGTCCGTTGCGCCCACTCCGGCAATGACTCATATCGATCGTAGTCGCTCCGGTGGTGCGCGAAGTTGAATCCCAATTCCCGCCAGGTCACGAATTGATCGAGAAACGCTTCGGCTGGCTTGGCAACACCCCACCAGCCCTCGCGGCTTCCGCTCACACGCAGCGCCAGCTTTCTCTCAGACCATTCTTCACGCTTCATCAGCTCAGAAAACACTTCGTGGCTCGCAATTTGCCCGAAGTGCAGATAGGGCGAAAGCCCGCTGGAACAATCTTCGTCGGGCTGGTTTCGATCCTCCGCGTACTTCTCCAGATGTTCGCTAAGAAATCTGCGCAAAGTGACGCGAGCCATATCCTCGCCGCCCTTCATCACCGCGGCTCCCACGACGTGATCGATCGGCAGGGAATTCAGCGTTGCGGTACCGTCAAGTCGTGGCACGGTAGCCACGGGCCAGCGCTGCGTAATTTCGGGCGGCAGAGCCCGCAGCCTCGGCAGAACCAGACCGCGCAGCGGGTTTGCATTCGGGAAATCGGCCAGATGGGTCGGCAGGTTCTTTTGCAGAAATCTCCGGAACGCGTGCGCGGTCGAAAAGGCCTCGGGCGTCGCTCCCAACGGCATCAGTCCGTTTGAATCCACGGCCTCAAGCCGCGCGCGCAGGCCTACCGCAGCACTCCGCACCATTCGCGGCAAAAAAAAGCACGGGAAATCGTCGGTCACGATCACGCAGGCCCCTTCGCCGAGCTTTTCGAGCAATCCGTGTCCTTCGCCCCGTCGCATCTCCAAATAGGGAAAGTAGAAAACGCTTGCGTCTCGGAGGGCTCGCGCCTTTTCCGCCATTCCATCCATCACGAATCGGTGCAGGCGTTCGCTTGCCCACGGGTAATCGCAACCCAATGCTTCCATTACGAGAAGCGGCTTCTTCAACTCGCGCGCCCACTCAATCGCACGGTCCAACGCAAAATTCCAGCGTGTCCGGCGGAACGCGATCATCCAATACAACACGTAGTCGCCGTCATGCCGTATAGGCGCGAGATTCGACCTAATCGTGCGAATCAGGGGAACTCCGCTCATCTCGGCGACTCCTTCTCTCTCGGCATTCTTTGCCCTTGGAGTAAGAACGGCCCATTCATTTCTGCCGCCTGTTCCGCAAAGGTGCAGTCTTGGAATTCGCGCGGAATATCTAAATTCCCTGAATTCAGTAAATTCCTCGCACCGGCGGTTCGGAACCCTGGTTGCTCTCTCCATTCGTTGCCGGCCGCCGGAACGCAGCTGCTCAAGGCGGAGCATTTGGTGCCGATAGAATAACCATGACCGCGGTGAACATTTCGGCCATTTGCGCAGTCTTCGTTCTCGGCAGCTACCTGATCCGAACCGCGCCGTTTCGGCGCGTTTGTGTTGCTCGAAAATTCCGCCGCATGAGGTGAATCAGCCATGTCCATCACAGGTCTTGGAACCACCGCGCTCTATTCGATTTTCAATAGTCTCCAGGGCTCGCAGAATAGCGGCCAGGGCAACTTCCAGCAAATCCAGAGCGAATTCCAGCAGCTCGGCCAGGATTTGCAGGCCGGCAATCTTACGCAGGCGCAGCAGGATTTCGCCACGCTCTCCGAGAATTTTCCCGACGCAAATCAATCGAGCGACGCGGACTCAAATAACCCGATTGCGCAGGCTTTTAACGCGCTGTCTCAGGACCTCCAGAACGGCAATCTCTCCGCCGCGCAGCAGGACTACGCTACGATCCAACAGGATTTCCAGCAACAGCAGCAAGGAGGGCAGGTCCATCGCCATCACCATCATGGCGCTGGTGGCGCGAACGGTGATCAGAATCAGATCGACCAGGCTTTCAGTTCGCTGGCGCAAGCGCTCCAATCAGGCAATTTGAGCGGTGCACAGTCCGCCTTCGAAACGCTTCAGCAGGATCTCGAAAATCTCAGCCCGACCGGGCTCGTCGCGAGCACTTCGTCAACGGGCTCGACCCAATCGACCGGCTCCAACCTCAGCGTCACCGCCTGATTCAGCATAGGGCGCCGTCGTGCCCGCTTGATCCGGCCGACCATGGGCCCGTTTACATCCGCCGCATTCGAGCTCTTGTGCGGCGCAATCGTCCTCCAAGCGACTCCGCTCGGCCGGGATATGGATGGCCGGGGTGGTCGGTAGTTAATTCCAAGAATCCTCCTATCTTGCTTCGCTCCCACTGTCGTGCACAGACTGCGAATTCCAGGCTCCCTGGTGCCGCAGGACCAGTTCGGTTCAATGTAAGGCACCGCCCAGCTTTTCGTCTGCGGCGAGACGCGGAGATTCCTTTCGCATTTTCTCGGGTCGGTAAGCCGGACGCACCGCCTTCATAAGCAGACACAGCCGCAGTGAGACTCCGAAGGCAGGCGAGGCGTGTTTTTCTCACGCGTCTCTGTTATCTTGTCCGCGCATATCTGGGAAAGGCATGTAATGTCAGGCAAAGATTCTGTTTCTGCACGGAACCTTGTTACCTGTGTGCTCACGGATGTCCAATTCTGGGTCCCCGTGGCTGTGCTGGCGGCAGGCCTTCTGCTGCTGGAGTGGATCCGCTAAAAAATGGCCGCTCTTTCTCCCGTAGCCGCCGCAGCATCTTCCTCGCGCTCGCGGAGTCTGCAGCTTCTGGGGATTTTTTCGGGGCTCACGGCCGGGGCGTGGCTAGGCGCCGCCGAAGCGCCGACGAAGCTCGTGACGCTCGGCCTCTCGCCGATGGTGATCTCGCTGGTGATGGTCGCGGGGGTTTTTCTGGCGCGCTGGAGCCTTCCCGCGTTGATTCTCGGCACGAGTTCGGTCCGCGCGGACGCGGGTCGCGCGCCTCATCTTGTTCTGTGGGCGATTCTCGCCGGGTTTCTCTGGGCGGTCGCAAACACGTTGACCGTATACGCGATTCGCGACATCGGGCTTAGCATCGCGTTTCCCTTGTGGAATTCAAATTCGCTGCTCGGCATTCTCTGGGGTTTTCTCTTCTTCAACGAACTTCGCGGCGCAGGGCTTGCCCGCTGGCTCGGTGTTCTCGGCGGCACGCTGGTGATGTGCGTCGGTGCGGCAATTCTCGCGATTGCCTCTTCGGGCGTGCATGCCGCGGGAGCGAACCCCACGCATGGCGTTCTCGCGGCGCTCGGAGCGGGAGTTCTTTGGGGCACGATGTACATTCCGTACCGCAAAGCGTATGTCTCAGGGATGAACCCGCTCAGCTTCGTCACTTTTTTCACGATCGGTGAAGTAGGAATGATGTGCGCGCTTTCTTTCAGCACGCTCGGTGCGCAACGTTTGCTCGCCCAACTTCAGTCTGCTCGGGGCGTGATCTTTTGGTTGATGCTGGGCGGTTTCATTTGGGTGATCGGCGACCTGTTTCAGCAGTACGCGGCAAAATACATCGGCATCAGCCGGGGCATTCCGCTCTCGAACACAAATCAGCTTTGGGGGCTCCTGTGGGGTGTACTCGTATTCGGCGAACTTCACGGCCGCAGCGCCACCGCGCACCTGCAAGTGATCGGAGGCTCGCTTCTGATGATTGCAGGGGTCGGCGCCATCATCTTTTCAAGCACGACGGCGCGGGAGAGCTCGCAATGGCGAGTCGCGGCACAACGTGAAGCGACCCGCTACGGGCTTTCGTCGGATTTCGTCGCAGCTCGGCTCGACGGGCGGCAATCCGCCGGCGAGTCCGCGCCTTCCCGGACGCTCCTCGATTGGTTTCTAGTCGCGCTCGCTACAGCAGTTTTCGTCTACTTCGCCGCGATTGCGGAAATTCCCAGGATTGGCGGGGACTGGCGGCCTGCCGCGCTGATCGCCTTAATCTCGCTCGTTTTGCTCACATCTTGCGGCGTGCATCTCTGGCGGGTCACTCGGTTCCAATGAATGTGGATCGACAAGTCGACGTCGTCGGAGTCGGATTAAACGCAACCGACACGCTTATCCCGCTCGCCGAATTTCCCGCGCGTGGCTCGAAGGTCGAATTCGAATCAGCGTCCATTCTTCCCGGCGGCGAAGTTGCCAGCGCGATGGTCGCGTGCCAGACCTGGGGGCTGCGGACGCGTTACGTTGGCAAATTCGGCGACGATTATGCCGCTCAAATCCATCGCGCCGCGTTCGAATGCGCAGGCGTGGAGACACATCTCTTCACAGCGCATGGCTGCCCGAGCTATCAATCGTTCATCATTATCGATGCCACCGGCGAGCGCACCGTGCTGCGGCGCCACGACGAGCGCCTCGCGCTGCAGCCGGGCGAACTTCGGCGCGAGTGGATTGCTTCGGCTCGCGCGCTGCTTGTCGACGGGCATGACACTGGCGCCGCGCTTCAGGCCGCGAAATGGGCGCGGGCCGAAAAGATTCCCGTCGTCGCCGATCTCGACAAGCTCTATCCCTGCATCGAAATGTTGTTGGCCGAAATCGATTATCTCGTCGCCAGCAACGATATTCCCGGCCTCATCTCCGGCAAATCCGATCTGCCCGCAGCGCTGCAGGCGGTCCAGAGAAAATTTGTAAATAAACTGACCGCTGCTACGCTTGGACACGACGGCGTACTCGCTTTTGACGGCTCGCAATTTTTCTATTCGCCCGCCTTCAATGTTTCGGTGGCGGACACAACCGGCGCCGGCGACATTTTTCACGCCGGATTTCTCTACGCTCTGCTTCAAAACTGGCCGATGCCGCGAACCCTTGAATTTTGCTGCGCGGCGGCGGCGCTGAATTGCACGGCCATAGGCGCGCGCGGGAACATCGCGCAGATCGCGGAAGTCGAGAGGCTGATCGCCACGGGCGCACGCCATCCCGCGATTTTCAGGCTCTGATCAATTCAAAATTGAAACTGGATCAGATTCGCGGATGGCGATAGTGGGCCCGCAAGGATTTGAACCTTGAACCAACGGATTATGAGTCCGCTGCTCTAACCGTTGAGCTACGGGCCCGCGGTTAGGACAGGATACTACAGGGGCGCGCGAGGTTGAGGAAGCAAAGGAGGCTCGGGAGGTAAGGGACCGGGCGACCGGCCCTTCAGCCCATGCGAGCCTGTCTCATTGCTTGACCGCACGGCCCGCCTGTCCCAGGAGCGCGGCTCGCCGGGAGCGCTGTTCGCCTGAATGGCGAAAGCCGTCCTCGCCCGTAATCCCAATCGTCGCAGGCTACTTTAGGATTCGAGGGCCTTGCGGCAGTAGTCCATGCACTTCGCGAGTTCGGTCATGCGGTCGGAATCCGCCGGGATCGGGTATTCGAATTCGATGATCGCCGGGATCGGCCACTTATTGTCGCGAATCAGGTGCAATACCTCGACAATCGGCACATCGCCCTGGCCGAAGGGGACCGTGGCGCCATCGTACTTGCGATCCTTCACATGGACGTGCGTGATGCGCTCGTGCTGTTCCTTTAGGAACGGCACCGGCGATGTTTTATTGGCTACGAGAAAATGGCCCAAATCGAGATTGATGCAGTTGTAGGGCCCGTAGCTTATCGCCTGTTCAAACATTGCTGGCGTGCCCTGCAGGTGGCCATGAAAGCCGACGCGCATTTTGTGCTTCTCCGCGAAAGGAGCGAGCCGCTGCGCCAGCGGGATCGCCATCTCGGTGGAAAGCGCGGCGGCGCCTAGCGCTTTGGTCAGGTTGAAGCTGTAATCGATCTCGTCGTCGCTCAGCTGTTCCATATCGTCGAATTTGACGATGGCGATCATGACGCCGGTGTCTTCCCATTTCTGCCGAAACGGCTTGACCTGTTCCATCGAGACGCCCAATCGCCACTTTCGCAGCGCGTCGCGCGCGGCGGTGCGCTGCGCTTGCTCTTCCGGCGTTTCTTGCATGCCGCGTCGCGGCCCGGGCGGCACTTTGGGCGCGTTCAAAAACACCTCGACGGGCTCGGATCGCAACTCGACGGTGCCGACGTCGAGCTTCACGCAATCGGCCAAAACCTCGTCCGGATCCATTGCGCGATCGGCCGGATCGAAGTTGTACGGCACGTTCATGCCCAGATGCACGCCGCGTATCGTGGAGTTCACTTTCGCGGGCGCCGCGGAAACACCGCTGGCCATTTCGGCGAGAATGCCCGCCGCGGGTACCGCGGAAATTGCAAATTTTCCAAACTCACGTCTTGTGTACCGCATAATCCCCCCTTCTCGATTCAGATCCCGTCGGATCGGTCAGGCCGCTTTTGCCGAAGTATTACCGTCAGCCTCCAGGCCAAAATACCGGAACGCATTGCCGAAACAGATATCGCGCACCATACCACCAATTAGAAGCTCATCGTTGGGAATTTCTCCGCTTTCCATTTCACCGCCCAGCAGATTGCAAAGGATGCGCCGGAAATATTCGTGCCGCGGGTACGACATGAACGAGCGCGAATCGGTGAGCATTCCCACGAAGCGCGAGAGTAATCCTACATTCGAGAGGGCGTTCAACTGCCACTCCATGCCCTCTTTTTGATCGAGGAACCACCACGCGCTGCCCCATTGGACTTTTCCGGGCGCCGAGCCGTCCTGAAAGCTCCCGGCTATCGTCGCCATCGCGTAATTGTCTGAGGGATTCACGTTGTAGATGATCATCTTCGGCAGTGCGTTTTCGAGATTCAGATGATCGAGATAGGCGCGCAAGGCGGCGGCCTGCGGCCAATCGCCCATCGAATCGAAGCCGGTGTCCGGCCCCAGCAATTCGAGAGCGCGTGTGTTTACGTTGCGCAGCGCGCCCAGGTGAAGCTGCTTCGTCCAGCCCTTCTGGGCATCGAGCTTGCCGAAAAATAACATCAAGTAGGATGCAAAGCGCGAATGCTCCGCGGGCGTGGCTGCGCGCCCGGCGCGCGCGGCCGCAAAAATCTCGGCTGCGGCGGTTTCGCTGCACGCGTCGGCAAAGCTGTGCGCCAGCCCGTGGTCGGAAAGACGGCACCCCATCGCGTGAAAATCTTCGTGGCGCTTGCGCAGCGCGTCCAAAAATTTGCCGAAGGAGCCGATGTCGATGTCCGCGGCTCGTGCCAGGCTCTCGACCCACGGATTGAAAGCGTGCGGCTGATCGACTCTCAGCGCGCGATCCGGGCGAAATGCCGGGTAGACGCGCGTTGCGATGCCGGACGCCGCAATTTTCGCGTGATGTTTCAGGTCGCTCGTCGGATCGTCGGTGGTGCAGAGCGCCCGTACATCAAATTTCGATAGAATCCCGCGCGCGCTCATTTTGCGATCAGCCAACAAAGTATTGGCGCGCTTCCAAACCGCCTGCGCACTCTCGGCATTGAGCAATTCGTCGATCCCGAAATAGCGCTTTAGTTCGAGGTGCGTCCAATGGTAGAGCGGGTTGCGCAAACAGTGAGGCACAGTCGCGGCCCACGCGGCAAATTTCTCGTAAGGCGCCGCATTGCCGGTGCAATAGCGCTCCTCGACGCCATTGGCGCGCATCGCACGCCACTTATAATGATCGCCTTCGAGCCATATTTCGAAAAGATCGTTGAACCGGCGATCTTCGGCGATGTCTTCGGGCGACAAGTGGCAGTGGTAATCCAAAATGGGCTGCGATGCCGCGTATTCGCGGTACAGGCGGCGCGCTGCCTTCGTATGCAGCAGAAAATCGTCTTGGATAAACGGCATGCTGGTTTCGGCCCGGACGCTGAGCAGGCGATTCCCGGACAATTCCGGTCCGAAGCAAGCAAATCACCGTGCGGATGCGTTTGTCAACCACGTAGCGCAAAAAAACGCGCGGATTTTGCGCGTTGCATGCAATAAAACCCGCGAGAAAAGCGCCCGGCGACGACTCGCGCTTGCGACGCAGCAGTCGCGGCCTCCGCGGAATTGTGGTATCGTTCGCGGACAATTTGCAGGCGAGGAGAAAAGTGTAGATGAGTCTGCGTCGTGTGGGCTTCGTCGCGTCGATGGTCGTGGCGACCGCGGTGGTGGGGATGTTGGGAGTTGCAATCGCGCAGGATCGGGGAGGTGCATCGTCCTCTGACGCGCCCGGTGGTCGCGTGCTTCCCATTTGGGCTTATCCCGTCAATGCGGGGCGCGGTCCCGGTGGAGGACGTGGACTCGGAGGCGGAAATCGCGGGCCGGGCGCCGCTGGTGCTCCTGGCGGGCCCGGATCTCCGAATGGCGTGCCGGGTGGCGCGGGACGCGGTTTTGGCCGCGCGCCCCTTGATAACGTGACGCTCGAGCATGTTCCAGGCAGCACGCAGGGATACACGGCCGCGTACATCGCCGATCTCTTCAGCGTTCCTGACTGGTTCCCCGATTCGCACCCGCCGATGCCCGATATTGTGGCGCACGGCGATAAACAGGCCGGCGTGCAGGCGTGTGGCTATTGCCATCTGCCCAATGGGCAAGGGCGTCCCGAGAACGAGAGCGTCGCCGGACTGCCCGAGGGCTACATTCTTGAGCAAATTTCGGATTTCAAAAACGGGCTGCGCAAAAGCTCCGAGCCGAGGATGGGCTCCGTCGCGCTGATGGTCCGCATCGGAAAGAACCTGTCTGACGACGAAGCGAAAGCGGCGGCCGCGTATTTTTCGTCAATCAAGTATCAGCCGTGGATTCGCGTGGTCGAAACGGACACTGTGCCCGTGACGCGCCCGAACGGCGGCATGCTTAATGTAGTCGAAGACGGAGGGAGCGAGCCGATCGGCGAGCGCGTGATCGAAGTGCCCGAGAATCTCGAACTGACGGAGTTGCGCGATTCGAAATCAGGGTTCGTTGCGTATGTTCCAAAGGGTAGCATCGAACGCGGCAAGGAACTCGTGACGGCCGGCGGGAACGGCAAGACCATTCGCTGCACGATCTGCCATGGGCCTGACCTGAAAGGCCTCGGCAATGTTCCGTCGATCGTGGGGAGGTCGCCGAGCCAGATGACGCGGCAGATTATCGATATTCAGACCGGTGCTCGTAATGGCCCCTATACGCAGCTGATGAAAGAGCCGGTACGACAACTCGATAATCGCGACATCGTGGATATTGTTTCGTATTTGGCTTCGCTACAGCCGTAAAAGGCTATAGAGCTTCCAGCAGCACCAACGAAACGTCGTCCAGCGGAGGCCCTTCGCGCCATTCGGCGACGCGATCGAGGATACCCTGCTTCATTTGCGAGAGGGGCAGCTCCGAAGTCTCGCGCACGAACTTCTGAACGCCTTCGACGCCGAGCATTTCCCCGTGGATATCGAAGACCTCGCTCAGTCCATCGGTGTAGAGCACCACGCGGTCGCCGGGCTCAAGCTCAACTTCGATGTCCGGTTCATTCGTCACCGCGTCGTTCAAAGCGCCAAGGACGGTGCTGCGCGATTCCAGTTGGCGCGGCTCCTGGCCCGGCGAAACGATCAGGGCCGGCGGGTGGCCGGCGCCCGCGAATGTCATCCGCCGCGCCCCCTGTTCCACGCGAGCCGCCGCCAGCGTAAACATGAAGACCGTACCGCCGATGGTCTGAAGGAAAAAGCGGTTCAGTTCGTGGAGCATCTGGCCGAGCGGCACACCGGTCTGTAGCAGCGCGATGGTCTCGGTGTAGATGCGATTGGCCACGAGCGCCGAGCCGATGCCGTGCCCGGAGACGTCACACACGAGCAGATCAAGATGGCCATCACGCGGGCTCACGAGGCCAAAATCGCCTCCGATGGTCCGCACGGGATGAAAGAAAGCTTCGACCCGGGCTCCGCCCCAGAGAAGCGAACCCGGTGCCAGGCTCTGCTGGACGCGCGCCGCCAGAGCCAGATCCTCCTCTATTTCCTGCTGCCGCTCCTCAAGGCGCTGATTCGCGTCCCGCAACTCGGCTTCCGCCCGCTTCTGGTCGGAAATATCGGTAAAGGTGACGATGGCAAACTCCGCCCCCTCCGGATCCTCAAGCCGCCGCACACTGACGATCACCGGCAGCCGGCTCCCGTCTTTTCTCGGAAGCACGAATTCGAAGCGGTTCGTTCCGTCTGTGGCGCGCTCCTCCTGTTTCAGCAGGAACTGATATTCCTCTTGCGAATAAAAATGAGAGGCCGTGCGCCCTTCGATTTCGGCGCGCGGGCTCCCGATCATTTCGGCCATACAGGAGTTCACGTAGAGGATCTGGTGGCAGTTATCGCCAACGAGCACACCCTCGTTGAGCGCGTCGAAAAGCGTTTCCATCTGAAGCAGCCATTCGGGCTTTTCGATTTCCATAGCAGTCTTTCGATGCAACTCGCCTTGTTAGATACTAACGGATTGCCGTGAAGATTGTGTCAGTTTCTAGGATGAAGGGCTATGCGCGCCCTCGGAAGCCAATGCGATAGACTGATTTCATGCCTGTGATCGGGAAGAAGGTGCCGCCCGGGCCAAAAGGCTTGCCCTTTCTGGGCCTGGCACTGCAGATACGCAGCAACCCGCTGGGTATTATGACGCGGGTGGTGCGCGAATATGGCGACGTGGTGCGCTTTCTAGCCGTGGGCCAGGAACGCATCCTGCTGAATCATCCCGATCTGATCGAGCAAGTGTTGGTCGTCCAGCAGGGCAAATTTCACAAAAGCGACCTCACGCGCCGCGTCGTGGGCCCTTTACTCGGCCAGGGCCTCTTGGTCAGTGAAGGCGATTTCTGGCGGCGGCAGAGGCGCCTGGCTCAGCCGGCGTTCCACCGCAGCCGCATCAATGAATACGCTGCGCCGATGGTCGATTGCGCGTCCGCGCAGGTTCAGGGCTGGCGGGACGGCGAAGTTCGCGACATGGCGCGCGAGATGATGCAGCTCACTCTTGTGATTGCCGTGCGAACCCTCTTTGGCACGACGCTCCCCGGCGAAGCAAAGAATGTGGGCGATGCGCTCGCGTTCCTGATGCGTTACCAGCTTTGGCGGCAGCGTTCGCCGTTGCGTTTGCCGGAAAGCTGGCCGACGCCGCGCAACCGCCGCGCGATGCGCGACATGAAATTCCTCGATTCGCTCGTTTACGGCATCATCGCGGAAAAAGAGAATCTGCATGGTGAAGGAAGCGATCTGCTCTCGCTCCTGATGAGCGCGATGGACGATGACGGCTCGCAAATGACTCCGCAGCAGCTTCGCGACGAAACGATGACCCTGTTTCTCGCCGGGCACGAGACGACAGCGCTGCTGCTCGGCTGGACGTGGTACTTGCTTGGCGAAAATCCATCAGCCGAAGCGCGGCTTCTCGAGGAGCTAAATGGTGTCCTCGCTGGCCGCCCTCCGCAGGTGAGCGACCTAATGGAGCTGCCCTATTTGCAGGCCGTTTTGAACGAGAGCCTGCGGCTTTATCCTCCCGCTTACATTCTGGCGCGGACTTCGACTGAACCTTTTACTCTCGGTGAATACAAATTCGGGCGCGATACGACCATTCTGATGTCACAGTGGGTTACGCACCGCGATCCGCGTTTTTTTGAGGCGCCGCTCGAGTTCCGTCCCGAACGATGGATAAACGGTTCAGCGGGGAAAATCTCAGCTGGCGCATATTTCCCGTTCGGCGATGGGCCGCGGCGCTGCATCGGTCAGGGATTCGCGATGCTCGAAGCGGCTCTCGTCGTGGCCGGGATTGCGCAGCGATTCCAGTTCCGCCTTGTGCCCGGCCACCGCGTCGAGCCTGAGCCGCTGGTCACGCTGCGGTTCAAGCATGGCCTGCGCATGTCGATTCGCGCCAGAAACTGACGGAAAATCGACGACCATCCTATTTTACGAACTCGCCGTGGCCGCCGTGCGCCCATGGATTATAGGTAAGCGCAAAATGGATTCGCTCCGCTATGGGTGGGTGCGTGTAAAACATCGCGACGTCCACGGGATTCGGTGCGGGGTCTTCCAGGTCGATTGTTCCAAGAATCTCGAACGATTGGGCGGCCACCTGAGATGAGTCGGGCGTGAGTCCGTGGGTCACTTCAAGACCGAACTGATCGGCCTGATGCTCGATATGGCGGCTGAACGCGTTGACGATCGGATCAGAGGCGAACGAAGAAATCGTGAGTACAAGCAGCAGGACGGGCAGAGACGCCCAATCGCTTGCGTCGCGAATTCCCCATCGCTTGCCAGTGGGACGCAACAGCCACTCCAGAGCACGGTATCCCAGATAAAAAACGAGAAGCAAAAAAGCCTCCCCCGCGGCGATTCCCTTCGGAATGTGATTCAGAACGTAATGGCCCATTTCGTGGCCGACCACGAATACGGTTTGCGGCGTATCGAGCGCGGCGATGGTTGTGTCCCAGACGACGATGCGCTTCGATGCCCCGATGCCGGTGACGTAGGCATTCAGCTCCTTTGTTTTGTCGGACGCGGCCATCCAATACATGCGGCTTTCGGGGATATTTTCGCCGGTGCGCTGCACCATGTGTTCCAGCGCGCCGGCGAGAGGCGCGTCTTTTTCGGCGAGAGGCTCGAATTTGTGAAACATCGGGTCGATAAACACCGGCTGCACGAAAACGAGAAATACCGTGATCGGAATCGTCGCGATCCAAAAATAAAACCACCAGCGGCGCGGGCTTCGGCGCAGAGCTGCGTAAAGCAGCCAAACGAGAAAAATCGCCAGCACGGTTTCCAGCAGCGCGGATTTGCTCCAATCGGCAAACCAGGATGGCCATGGCTGTATGCTTAAACCAAATCTGCGCGCGATCGAATGCTCGGCCGCATCGACGGGGATGCCAAGCACATCGAGCGTGACGAATAGCAACGGCGTAAAAATCAGCGATTGTACGAAGCGGTTTCGGCCGGCGCGTTCGGCCCAGTCGCGGAATTTAGGTGCGATGCGCGACTTGAGCACAATCAACAAAAGGATCACCGAATAAACGAACGAAACAAACTCGCCCCAAAACTCGATTTCGCCCAAGTGGTGCGCTTTCGCATAGAGATCGGAAGGAAGCGTATAGCCCGTGATCGGCGCTGCCGCAGCCTTCCCCTGCGCGGACGCGGATTGTACTGCGCTGAGCGCGAGCTGTGCGGAGGCTTGCGCCGAGGCTAAGGGCGCAAGGGCGGCGAGCAGAAACAGCATAATTCCGAGGGACAGGGCCAATCGGTGAATACTCCGAAATCGCTTTGTTTTCGCCATTTCCGATTTGATCCGGCCCGTCGCCGGTACAGGTGCCTTTTTGGATGCGCGCGGCCGCTCCAGCCGCCGCGACGGCCGTCCTCAGACTACTATAAATAGGCGAAAGCTCTCTCGAGGAGAAAGCCATGAGAACCGGACATTTTGCGTTGGCAATTTTGCTCGCCTTCGGCATGGGCGCGATCACCGCCGTCGCTCAGGACAACTCGTCCTCGAACGCGCAGAGCGCTGCATCGGCAGGGGCGCAGGCCGCACAAGCACAAACCGATCCGCTGGCTGCGGCGGCTCGTCGCGCGCGCCAAGAGCAAAAGAACGCGCCAAAGTCCGCCAAAGTCTACACCAACGACAATCTGCCCACGAACGCGACGATCAGCTTCGTGGGAGTGCCGCCAAGCTCCACCGCTGCAACCACTAATGCCTCAAACGGCCAGAGCGCCAACGCGGCAAACGCGCCCGCGCAGGCGGCCGCGCCCGAATCTGACGAGAAAAAAGCCCAGGATGAGGCGTCGCTCGCCAGCGCCAAGGCGCAACTCGAGAGCGAGAAAAAGGATCTGGATATCGATCAACGCAAATATGCGTTGGACGACCAGATGTGGTTGAGCAGCCCGAATCACGACGGCGATTCCGATGCCGCTGCGAACCTGCAAAGCGAGCAGGACGCGATCGGCGCAAAGCAGGATGAAGTGACCGCCGCGCAGAAGGTGGTCGACGATCTCGAGACCCGCCTGAGCGGGGCATCGTCGTCGGCGCCGGCTATCAGCAATTCCTCTACCAGCAACTCCAACAGCACACCGGCGGATAACAGCTCGAACGATTCCGGCTCCAATTCGAGTTCGACTTCAAGCGACGCCGGATCGTCTCCCTCCACCTCCGCCGGCAGCATAAGCCTCAGCTCGAATTAACACGGCAGCGGCGGCCTCGCCTCTCGCCCCAAGCGGCGCTAGCAACTCCACCACAAGTAATAGTAGCGCTCGCCTATTGACACACCAAGGCGGCCCGGTACACAATCTCCGCGCGTTAGGGCGTTGTTGTCCGGCGGACCCCTTTTCGCCGGAATTCCAACTGCGAGGGAAAAGTGCTACATCTACCGGGTTGGACCGTGCAATGCGTGAATGCGGACTGTTCGGCGCGCGGACAATGGGTGCGCGTTGCCTCCTCGGACGCGGCGGAATGTCCGCGCTGCGGCGCGCCGCTTCACAATGTTCCTCCGCCTCTCATGCTGCGCATTCGGACGCGCCCGCGCCCTTTTCTCGCGCGTCGCACTATGCCGCGCGGCCGCTGATCTGGCACTTTCGCAGGCGTGACTGCGGCCAGCTCCGGCGCGGTGGACGCCCCCGCCGTGACTCCTCGAGGGAAACGGCTGTCCAGGATGGCTCGGCTCCGCTCGCAAAAGCGAGACGGCGTTGGGCTTTTCCATTTTTTCCTCGCTGGTTTTCGCGAGCGCCAGACAACCGATCGAAGGCGCCTATTCTTCGGGTTGGGGCTGCGTGGTGATCAACAGCCGCCCGAAGAATGACCGCTTGATGGCGACGTTCGGCCCAGGATCGCTCGGAAATTCGTAGTGATAGGGCTGAAAAATATTCTCGCCGTTGGCGGAGATTTCGATCCGCCGCGTGATTTGCCAGGCAAGGCGCGTGTCGGCGGTTGAGTAGGCGGGGATGTTCACGGAATAAAGCTTGCTCACGAAGCGATAGTCGAAATCGAAATAGATGCGCTTCGGGAAATTCCAGCTCGACTCGACCAAGATCTGGTGCTGCGGACTTTCGCCTTCGGTGATCGGCGCGGTGCCGACGTCGGTGGAGTTCGGGCCGCGGTTCAGCACCATGTGCAAGTAGGAGTATGAGCCGCGCAGGCGCCACCAATCGACGGGCCGCCACTCAGGAGCAATCTCGCCGCCATAGGTATCTCCGACGAGGCCGTTGCCAAACTCCGCCGGGATCAGATTGTGCGGCGGCGGAGGATTGTCCTCCACGATTTCGATAAAGCCGTTGGGCAGGTCTTCGCTGAAAAGATCGTAATACTGATTGAAGAATGTCGCCACGTCCACGAACGCACGTTTGCCCATCAAGCCGCGGTAGCCGAGTTCGTAGCCATCCAGCTTTTCGGATTTGAAATTCTTGTTGGCCTCAAAGCGCGCGAAGGTGGGGAGCCCGTCTGTGCTTGCCGAGGGCGGGCTGATGAACCCCGTGAGGTTGAAATCGCGTTCGGCATCCGATGGCGTGCGCACCGCGTGCGTCACCGCGAACCAGGCGGTCTGCGAGTTAGTCGGTGTCCACAGAAGGCGCCCGCTCGGCTCCAGCTCCACGCCGATGTAGTTCGTGTTGATGGCCTTCGTACCGGCTTGGAAGTCGAGTTTGTCAGGGATCAGGGTAATGTCGTCCTCGAGAAAGCCGCTAAACAGCGTGTCCGTGCGCTCAGGCGGCGTGAAAAAAAGGCCGGTGGTGGGCATCAGTTCGTTGCCGTGGCTCGCTTCGGCAGTCGCGCCCCAGGTGAGATGATTGTTCTGGTTCAGCGGCGTCTGCTGCACGTAGTCGACGTTGAATGTTTTGCGGAGGTCGCCGAAGTTCGGCTCGTGGCGATTCGTCGCGTCATAGTAGGCCTCGATCGAAACAGATTTGTCTTCGCTTTCCGTGTGCGTCCAGCGTGCGGTGATGTTGCCGCCCGAAAGGCGCATATCGCCCTCTACGATTTGCTGATAGGGCGGCGCGTAGTTCACTGCCGTCACCGTTTCGCCGGCCCGCTCGCGGTAGATGTCGCCTTGGACCGTGTAAGTATCCCGTGGTGTTTTATTCCAATCGACTCGAAAGCCGCCTTGCGCGGAATGCCAGGCGTCGTAATTGTCCCCGTCCGGATGATATTCGGCGCCGCGGTCGTAGCCTTTCGCGTAGACGCGATAGGAAACGCTGCCGTCCGAATTCTGGCCGCCGTAGCGGATGGTGCCAAAGCCGCGCTGGAAGTTTCCCGTGGCGCCGGTCACCAGTAATCCCTGCGTCTCCTTCGACGATTTGGTGATGATGTTGATCACGCCGTTCACCGCATTCGATCCCCACACGCTGCCGCCCGGCCCGCGGATCACTTCGATCCTGTCGATGTCTTCTATGTCCGTGTCCTGCACTTCCCAATACGTTCCCGCCAGCAGCGGATTGTAGAGACTGCGGCCGTCCATCAGCACCAGCACGTCGCGATCTAGGCGGCTGCCGAAGCCGCGAATGCCGACGGACCATTTATTCGCGTCGATGCGCGCCACCTCCACTCCCGGCGCCAGCCGCAGCGCTTCCGGGATCGTGGTCACCCCCGCGCGGCGAATGTCGTCCTGCGTAATCACGTAGATCGCGGCAGTCGTCTTCCACACTTCCACCGGCGTTTTGGTTTGCGTCGTCACTTTGATGCTGCCCAGCTGCTCCAGGCTGAGCTGCTTCAGCGGATTTTGCGTCTGTTGATTCTGGCTCGGTGCGGCGGCGTGAACGGTTGAGGTGAATGTGACCGCGCCGACGACGGCGGCTTGCAGTATCGGACGCAGAGCGCGAGCGGAATTGAGCCAAGAATGGAGGCGCATGGACCGGGAACATAAAATATTGCGGCAGGCAGACAGGGGAACGCGAGCAAAAATCTCTCGCTCGCCCCAGGATGTGTCGTGCCGGTTATGCGCGCGAAGAGCCGATGCAAAAATGGAGCGCTCGCATGGCGACTGGATCATGGACCTCACGTTTTTGCGTTGCCACCCCGACAATTTTGCCCGCTGGAGCGGTCGAGGCCCAGATTTGGTTAGAGAAGGTAGTGCAGAAGAGCGGCCGGGCTAATACATGAATCACCCGAGAAAAAGATTGGGAAAGACGGTAAGCGAAGAAAAAAGAAGGGCGCTGAATCGAGCGCCCTTCCATTAGTGGCACCGACGGCGGTTCGCCGTGCGGGATGCGTGCTTTAGTGCTGCTGATCGGGCCGCTCCTGATGAGGCGCGGCGTGGGGCTGTGCGTGAGACTGAGGTTGTTCATGAGTTTGAGGAGCAGGGCGAGCTTGAACCTGACCGTGAACTTGAGGGGCGGGAGGATTGTGCTGCTCCATCGGGCGTGGCTGTTGGCGCGGAGCCATCTGCTCGCGTGGCGCGGGCGGCGCTGCGTGATTAGCTGGCGGACGGTTCGAGCTGGGTTGGCGTTCGATCTGCTGGCGATTGGTATTCGGCGCAGCATTATGCGTATTCGCCGGCGGGTTGTTAGGGCGCAATTGGTTGTGTGTCATGTTGGCCGAACGCGCAGCGTTGTTTGGCGCGTGACTCGGCGTGGTTGCGTGATTTTCGGGCCGGAGATTCTCTGGATGCGCGTTGCTTCTCGGGCGAGCGTTCGTTGCGGGACGGACGTTGTTTTCGGGGTGTGCGGGTTCTTTGGTGGTTGCGGCATTGTGCGAAGCCTCGATGCCGCTGCCTTTGAACGTGCCGGGGCGCGGCGTCGCGGCAACCGGAGGAGCGCCGTGATTGTAAGAGGCATGAAGCTGTTGATCGGAACGAGCGTCTTGCGCTTGCCGGGTCTGTGCGGCGATGGCTCCCATTTTGCGGTCGCGTGCCGCAGCTTCCTGTGCCGCGGTGGCGCGCGCTTGGACTCCGCCGTTGCCGCCGTTGAAGCTGGCGCGGTCGTGAGTGTTGTTCACCACGGCGGTTCGATTCACGTAGGTGTTGTGGATGACGCGCGTGTTTACGTGCGTCACGGCTGTGTTGTAATAAAAGTGGCCGTTTTGCCAACGCCCGCCATCATAGCCGTGGCCGTTGTAACCGAAGCCGTAGTCGATACCGCCGTAAAAGCCCACGGTCGGCCCCCAGTAACCGGCGTTGAAGATGTAGGCGCCGTTTTGCCAGGCCCAGTAGCCGGGAGTCCAGAAGAGGCCCGGTTCGGGAGCTTCGACCCACGTGCCGGGAACCCAGTAGTAATCTTCTCCGTCCCATGCCCAGTAGCCGGGAGTCCAGATGTAGTTCGGCCCCGGGCAGGGCGGCTGCGCGTAAATAGGCAGCGGGGGAGGGGGCACGGTGACGGAAACGCCAATCGAGAGTTGCGCGCGCGGAGCGGCAAAGGACGCGGTCGGCGCAGCCGCAAACGAAAGCGCTCCGAATAACAGAGCCAACGAGGTTGTGCAGAAGCACGATTTTTTCGACATTGCGAATCCTTGTCGCGCGGGCTCCTTAGCGGCTGGTTGCCGGAACGACGCGCATGAAACAAGTGAACCTGATACGACTGCAAGCATCATTTTGAGGCGTAGCGGAAATTCCCGCGATAAGGTGCGGCCTGTAAATTACACGTGCAGCGTTGCTTAAGGGAAAAGGGGCAGGAAGGGATCAGGGAATTGCGGCGAAAGGAAAGAAAAGGCGTCAATTCGATTAGTGACGCGGACATTCCCCTGCAATTTGTGGGTCAGTCGTATATGCGAAGGCGAAACGTTTGAAGCGCAAGTCCCGCGTGGAAGGATTTGAGGAACGTGTTGCAGCCAACATCAGTGCTGCGGAGAAGATCGATTAAGACGGTTCGTTTGCCTCAAACCCGCCCAGCTTTCAGAGTCACTCGATAGCCTTATTGGGTTCTTGTGCCGATTTTGTCCATCGTAGAGGGTGACGCTGCTCGCCGAGCTAATCTTCACCTGCGTTTCCCACGCACGAACATCAGCCAAAAACTGCGGCGGGAGGACTGAATCGGCCGTCCCTTCACCCATATAAACATCGCCCCATCCGACGTCATATTTATTCCTAGCCTGTGTGTTCGCCATGAACACAAAGATCATCTTCATAGGCTGGTCAACATCGCACCAGAGGAGGTCGTGAAAGGTTCCCGCACCTGGGAACTCCATGGGGACCGCGACAAATCTTCCAGAGGTCACCGCAACCGGGTAGCCAGGATAACTTTCAAGGTCGTACATGGCCTCTTTTGGAAGAGCGCTTGTGGCTCCCCAGGACTACTCGCATCGACCGTGCTGGGATAGTTTACGTTGCAGGAGCAGTTTGAAACGCCGGTCCCTTCCGAGATAATAACTTGTCCTTCCTGCGAAGGAGAGCAGCCATGCGGCCGACGTGTCTGAAGGTCTTGTGCATGGCTTCATGGCTGATAGCGAGATCTGCGCGAAAAGCATTAAGGCAAGCCCAGGGAGCAGACGCCTCATTTCATTCGCCTTTTGCTTCCTAAAGATATTGATAAAAATAAGACCAGCGGCTACTTTTCGTGTCAGAATTTGATCTAGGGGCGCAAAAATATTCTTAAAGAAAGTATTTGACGAACGAGGTTCGCTTCTGTAGCATTGGTGTTTGTCCGTAGTCCTTCCAGCTGGCCTGGGAGTACCTGCTCTTTGACAATCGAATGAATCAAGCCAGAACCCGTTTGGTTACTTTTGTATCCGCGCAAGCGGAACAAGAGATTTGAGTGATTCCGTTCTACTGTACGGAGCGGAAATTAACCGAGCGATGTACTAACAGTTCGTTCCGGTCGTGGCTTTTGTCACGGCCGAAACACCAGATTTCAAACGAGAGTTTGATCCTGGCTCAGAGCGAACGCTGGCGGCGTGCTTAACACATGCAAGTCGAACGGGTGTAGCAATACACTCGTGGCGAACGGGTGCGTAACACGTGGATAACCTTCCTTGAGGTGGGGAATAACCCCGCGAAAGCGGGGCTAATACCGCATAATAAAACGATGGCTCATGCTGTTGTTTTCAAAGGAGCAATTCGCCACAAGAGGGATCCGCGGCCGATTAGCTAGTTGGTGAGGTAACGGCTCACCAAGGCAATGATCGGTAGCCGGACTGAGAGGTTGGCCGGCCACACTGGAACTGAGACACGGTCCAGACTCCTACGGGAGGC
>Ga0335073_10001483_pt1 | contig 31397 bp, 28 predicted proteins | sample Lox_Sample_22_FD_207093 | JGI IMG/M metagenome (GOLD analysis project Ga0335073, IMG submission 207093) | Soil microbial communities from Loxahatchee National Wildlife Refuge, Florida, United States - Lox_Sample_2.2 | ecosystem: Environmental > Terrestrial > Soil > Wetlands | place: USA... | reverse complement strand
GTCGCCCAAATCGGCGAAGAGCTATAAAGAACCGGCGCAGCAAATTGATCCGCTGCAGCAGCGGCGAGTGTGAGGGACAAGAGCAGTACGGCGAAGTGGTAGACACCGAGACCGCGCCGCGTGGCTACCGCGGTTTGGAGCGTCGGAAGCGATGTGGAACTTAGCGACACGCGAGAGATAGTTTTGCGGGTGAAATTGCAGTCAGCCCCGTCGCGACCGAGCAGCGGCCGGAATTTATCGCTATCGGAAAACTAGGAAGCTGCCCGATCGCGCCAGAACCAACGGTTAGGCATTTTCGCGTCGGCGCAGAGCCAGATAGCCGAAACCGGCTAACAAGGCTGCACCCGCGAAACCGGCGACGGCCATCTCGTCGCCGCTGATGTGATGATGGTTCGGCGGACCGCCCCACCAGCTTTGCGCGTTAGTCAGAACAGGAGTGAACAGAACGGCAGCAACTGCAACTAGAATGATTCGTTTCAAGGTAAATGGGCCCCTTCCCTGGATATAAGCGAACGACGTGCACAGATGCTAAGAGCAAACGGGCAGCCGTGCTGCCCCCTGGAAACCTCCGATAATGCCGTGTTAATGCTGTGTTACCAATAATTTGCAGGATTGGAACGCAACGCCAAGATGTGGGCTGCCGCCCGATGCGCAGGTTTTTGCCGTAAAAGGCGAATGATTTTTCTAAGACTGCTGGATACCCTGCCGACAAAAAGTACCAATCGATAGTACTAAGTTTATAAATGGGACCCCTGCTCCGGCGCCGGCTCGGTGGCGCAGGCGGAGCCTTCGAGGGACTTTTTCTCCGTAACATGATAAGGCGAGCTCACGGTGAAGATGCGCTCATTGCCGCGAACCAGCAGCGTCCACTCCAGCAGACGCCCTCGCTGATTGTGAAGGAAATACTCATACCACCGATCTTCGACTAATTCCGGGATAACCACCACGATGCGGCGGTCCGGATGTTTCTCCGCGAGATCACACACGTATTTGACGAGCGGAACGATCACGAAGCGATAGGGCGACGGCAGAGAAACAAATTCGGGTGCAGCGAGATTGGCTTCCCGAAACGGCTTCTCCACGTACCGCTCCCAATCTTCCCGCAACAGTTCGGCGTGCTCGCCCAGCTGGACGTGCACCGCAATAATGTCCGCCGAGATTCGCGAAGCAAACTCGATGGCCTGCTTGGTGATGCAACTCCAGCGCTCCACCGGCACTACCGCCAGCGGCCGCTGTCCATGATTGGCCGGGATTACCGGTTCGATGGTTTTGGTCGCCACCGCGACCGCATGGTAATGACTTCGAACCACGCGAAAAAACACGATCACTAGCGGAATGAACAGCAGGGTAATCCACGCGCCCTCGACGAACTTGGCCACCAAAACCACAACGACAGTGACACCCGTTACCAGTCCACCCAGCCCATTCACCATCGCGCTCTTCACCCAGTGCGGGCCACGCGCTTTCGCCCAGTGCCGGACCATTCCGAACTGCGAAAGCGTGAACGCCAAAAACGCGCCAACTGCGTAAAGCGGAATCAGCCTGTCCGTAACTCCGCCGAAAAGAACCAGCAGGGTACCGGTCAGCACGGCCAGCACCACGATGCCGTAGGTGTAGACGAGACGCCGGCCACGGTAGGCGAACGCGTGGGGCATGTAGTTGTTCTGCGCGATGGCGCGGCAAAGGCGCGGAAAATCCGCGAAAGCTGTATTAGCAGAAAGCGCCAGGACCACCAGAATCGCGAACATGGTCAGGTAGTAGAAGATGCCTTTGCCAAAGACCGCTGCGACCAGCATCGAGAGCAAGCTCTGGTAACCGGGCTGGCCGGGGTCGGTAGCCGCGATTCCGTAAGCCTTCACGAGGTACGAAATACCAGCCAACAGCACCGCCAGGAGAAAAATGATTATCGTCAGAGTGCGCTGCGCGTTTTTCACTCCCGGCTCTCGAAAGGCCTTGACGCCGTTGCTGACGGCTTCCACGCCGGTCAGCGCCGTACAGCCACTCGCGAACACCTTCAGCAGCAGCCACAGGCTGACCGCTTCCACGGCGGCGGGCGGCGGGGGCGGAGGCGTGACTGGCGTCGGATGCCCTCCGCTCAGTGCGACGCGCAGCAAACCACTGGCAATCGTGATCAGCAGAGTGCCGACAAAAAGATACGTGGGCAGCATGAAGGTCACGCCCGCTTCGCGTACTCCGCGCAGGTTCACGATCGTCACTACGATCAGGATTCCGATGCAGATTCCAACGGTGTGCGGAAGCAGCGAGGGTACCGCCGAAATAAGCGCGCCTACGCCGGCCGAGATGCCTACCGCGGCGGTCAGGATATAGTCCGTAAGCAAAGCGGCTGCGGCCAGTAAGCTTGGATACGCGCCGAGATTAAAGCGGGCCACCGTATACGAGCCACCGCCGCCTGGGTACGCCGCGATGGTTTGCCGGTAAGAAAAATAAACGATGACGAGTAGAACGATGATCGCTGCGCTGACGGGTATGATGTAGCGGACGCCCACCAGTCCAAGAGGAATCAGCAAGCTCAAGGCAGCTTCTGGGCCGTACGCGGCGGAACTGAGGCCATCGAGGCCGAAAATGGGAATGCCTCTGGCCGGGCCGATCTGTTCAGCGCGCTCGTCGCTGGTCGGGATGGGCTTTCCGACGACGACGTCGAGAATATTCATGAGCGGTTCTTTCCAGCGGTTCGAAGTCTAGAGCGGTCCATTTGTATCGAGATCGCAAAGAATGTCAACCGTGGCGTAAAACAGTGTTAGGCTGCGGAGCCAAACCGAGGGAGCGGAGGGTTTCATGAAAGCACGGAGATTTGCGGCAGTGCTGGCAGTCAGTTTGGCGGCGGCTGGCGTGTGCCAAAGCCAAACCCTGGCGCCTGGAGTTGCAAAACAAGTAGACCAAATCTTTGCCAAGTGGGATCGCTCGGATTCGCCGGGTTGCGCGCTGGGTGTGTACCGCGACGGGCGGATCGTGTACAAGCGCGGCTACGGAATGGAAGACCTGAACGAAGACGTGAAGATTACGCCTTCGACGGTGTTTCACGTGGCGTCGATGTCGAAACAATTTACCGCGGCCTCCATCGTGCTGTTGGCGCAACAGGGGAAGCTCTCGCTCGATGATGACGTGCGCAAGTACCTTCCAGAGCTGCCGGATTTTGGTCAGACAATTACGATTCGCCATCTGGTGCACCATACCAGCGGGCTGCGGGATCAGTGGAATCTACTGGAATTGGCGGGCTGGCGCTATTCGAAGGATTTGATCACCAACGATGACGTGATGTCGGTAATGACGCGGCAAAAAGAGCTGAACTTCAAGCCCGGCGACCGTCATGTGTACTGCAACACCGGATACACGCTGATGGGGCTGATCGTAAAACGCGTGAGTGGCATGTCGCTGCGCGAGTTTACGACGAAAAACATTTTCCAGCCGCTGGGAATGACCCACACATTTTTTCGCGACGATCACGCAGAAATCATCAAGCACGACGCGGTTGGCTATGAACAGCAGCCCGGAAAGCCGTTCGAAATCAGCATCACGAACTTTGACACCGTGGGTGCGACGAGCCTGCACACAACAGTCGAAGACCTCCAGCTTTGGGACGAGAATTTTTATCACCCGAAGATCGGCGGGCCCGAATTCCTGAAGCAAATGCTCGAGCGGGGCAAGTTGAACAACGGAGAGGAGTTGGATTACGCGTTCGGGTTGGTGCTCGGCAAATACAAAGGCTTGCCGACCGTGGACCACGGCGGAGCCGACGCTGGGTATCGTTCGGATCTGACACGGTTTCCCGAGCAGCATTTTTCGGCGTCGGTTCTCTGTAACTCAGCGGAGACTGATCCGAGCTCGCTGGTACGGCAAGTCGCCGACGTTGTGCTGGCGAAGGAAATCCAGGCCGCCGCAGCCAAGGCTCCGGCAAAGGAGCCCGCATCTAAAGCAGCGACCTCCACGGTGACGCTCACTCCGGATCAGTTAGCGCCCTTCGCAGGGCTCTATTGGAACCGCGAAGACGATGCTTTTGTGAAGATTCAAATGAAAGATGGAAAATTGGATGCGGACAACGGCGCGAATGAGCCATTGGTCTTGAAGCCGTTCGCGGAATCGCGGTTCCACATTGCGGACAAGCCTTGGGGCGATGAGGTGGAGATTCATTTTGTGCAGGCCAGTGGAGACCAGCCGCGACGCATGGAGCAGAGTTTCGGAGGCGGAAAGCCCAGTGTGTTTGAAGCCGCGGAAGCCGTGGTGCCCACCCCGCCCGAGTTGGCAGAGTACGCGGGCGCGTATGTAAGCGAAGAGATCGATCCGGTTTACCGCATCGCCGTCGACGGAGAAAAATTGAGCCTGATGCGCTTGAAACACGAGCCGGACACTCTGCGCCCGACGGTGCGAGATGTGTTCAGCGGAGACATCGGCACGGTGCGTTTTATGCGCGACACTAACGGCGCGATCTCCGGATTCGTGCTCAACGCCGGGCGCATCCAAAATTTCCATTTCGCGAAGAGGTCCAACTAGTATCTCCTCTGCTTCGACTACAGAGAAACCTGTAGGAAAACAGTCCAGGTCCCCCGAAATTTGACGCAACGAGCGTATTGGTGTTGACGCGCAGATTGCGCACGATACGCAAGCGGGGAGCTCACAAAACACGATGCTCGGGTTCGAATTAGCGGCTGCAGCGAAGCAGACGGTAACACATAGCGTGTGGCGCTGGATTTTTCATTTGGGCGCGCTCGGTTTTATTCCGCTGGGATTGCTGGATAGCTCATTGGTGCCGGTGCCGGGCAGCATGGACGTGCTGACGATTGTGTTGGCTTCGCGGACCGACAAGTGGGAGTGGCGCTTTTACTACGTTTTGCTGGCCACGGCCGGCTCGGTCCTCGGCGCCTATTTGACGTACAGACTGGGCCGTAAGGGCGGAGAAAAAACGCTGGAAGAGAGAATCTCGAAAACGAGGTTGCAACGGGTTCGCGTCCTTTTCGAGAAGTGGGGATTCTCGGCTATCGCGCTTCCGGCATTGTTGCCGCCGCCCATTCCCCTGGTGCCGTTTGTGCTGGTGGCCGGAGCGATGAAGTATTCGGCCAAGAAATTTCTCCTGGCGCTTAGCCTGGGCCGGGCTCTGCGGTACACCATCCTGGTGGTGTTGGCGGCCTTTTATGGCCGGGAGATTTTGCACTTTTTCACCGCCCACAAGTTTTGGATCGCCGGAACAGTTGTGTGCGTTGCTGTGGCCGCGGTTACGGTCTATCTTTTTTTGCGAGAAGGCAACAAGCCGGCGCGGGCCCATGCCCGGTAGGGGGGCCCGCATACTTCCCTTTTTCAGTCCGAAAGCGGTCTACAGCTAGTCGGGCTCCCTCAGCCACACTGCTATGACACGTTCTTTTCTGCGCCTTGACACATGCTCGCAGTGGGCCTAGTCTCTCGCGCGATTCATCTTTCCAGTCCGCAACAAGAAGGAGCTTCCATGGCCAAGTCCGGTAAGGCGCAGCACAGGCTCGAGTGGCGCCTCCTGAGCGTACCATCTGCCCGTGCCGTTCTGAGTATCATCATCCTGGTGCTAGCGATGGGCCGTCTGGCTCGTGGCGCGGATACGTATCAGGTGATTTTTGAGCAGAACGTCCCCGCGAAAATGCGCGACGGCGTGACCCTGCGCGCCGACATTTATCGGCCCAAGGCCGAGGGGAAATTCCCCGTGCTGCTCGTCCGTACTCCGTACGACAAAATCAACGAAGCGGAATTTGCCATGAAGGGGGCCGCGCGAGGTTACGTGATGATCGCGCAGGACGTTCGCGGACGCTTCGCGTCGGATGGCGATTGGTACACGTTCAAGAACGAATCGGCCGATGGATACGACACCATCGAATGGGCCGCAGCACTCCCGTATTCGAACGGCAAAGTGGGCATGTGGGGCGGCTCGTACGTAGGCGCCACGCAGTATCTCGCGGCCATCGCCAAGCCTCCGCATTTGGCCGGCATTTGTCCCACGGTGACGGCGTCGAATTACCATGACGGCTGGACGTATCAAGGCGGCGCCTTCGAACAATGGTTCAACGAGTCCTGGTCGACCGGCTTGGCGATGAACACGCTGCGGCGGCGCGTCGAAGACAATGGCCGGGCGCTGCAAGGCACGAAGACCTTGCCTCTGGCGGACTATACGGTGCTCGACGCCCCTTCTGCCGCGGGCATCGCTCCTTATTTCCGCGATTGGCTGGCTCATCCGAGTTATGACGACTACTGGAAGCGATGGTCCATAGAGGATCACTATGCCAATGTTCAGGTACCGGTGTTGAGTTTTGCGGCGTGGTACGACATTTTTCTCGGCGGGTCGTTGCGCAATTACCAGCGTTTGAAAATGGAAGCCGGTTCGGACGCCGCCAAGCGAGGCCAGCGGTTGGTCGTGTATGTCGGCGGCCATGCGGGTGGCTCGAGCAGCCGGCGAGTCGGCGGCGTCGACTTTGGCGAAAAGCTCCCGATTGACCAGGACGAAATGACGCTGCGCTGGTACGACTGGCTCTTCAAAGGCGAGGCCAACGGAGTCGAAACCGAGAAGCCCGTGAAGATCTTCGTCATGGGCAAGAACGAATGGCGTGATGAAGAAGATTGGCCGCTGGCCCGCGCGAAAAACACGAAATATTTTCTGCACGCGAGCGCCACCGGAGCCAACAGTCTTGCTGGGAGCGGAAGCCTCAACACTGCGGCGCCCGCCGACGAAAAGCCCGATCAATATGTCTATGATCCCGCGGACGCCGTCCCCACCATGGGAGGCCCGCTTTGCTGCGGAGCACTTCCCACCGGCATCGGACCGGAAGATCAGCGGCCTGCCGAGGCCCGTTCCGATGTGTTGGTCTTTACTACTCCTGCGTTTGAGAAAGACTTCGAAGTCACCGGCCCGGTGACCCTCGACCTGTTCGTCAGCAGTTCCGCCGTGGACACCGATTTTACGGGCATGCTTGTCGATGTGTGGCCCAACGGGTTCGCGCAGAATTTAACCAGCGGGATTTTGCGAATGCGCTACCGCAATTCGCAGGAGAAGCCCGAATTGGCGAATCCTGGCACGGTCTACCACATCACGCTGGACCTGTGGGCCACCAGCAACGTCTTTCTAGCGGGCCACAAACTGCGCCTGGAAGTGTCCAGTAGCAACTTCCCGCGTTTCGATCGCAACCTGAATACTGGCGAAGAACAGGCCCGCGGTACGCGGATGATCAAAGCCACAAACGTGATCTATCACGACAAGGGCCACCCCTCGGCTCTGATTCTGCCTGTCGTGCCCTAACGTGGGACCTGCCGCGCACTTGGGCTTTGCATCCTGGAACCGGCTCACGGCATCTATTTGACTCTTTCAGAAAGGCGGGCCTAAACTATAGAGTTTTTAGATGGCCCCAAAAGCAAGCAGAAGGGGTGGGACCTTCTCATGGACAAGAAAAGACTGGATTACTACAAAAAGAAACTTCTGACGCGGCGCGAAGAGCTGATGAAAACTATCGCTCGCACGCAGGAAGAAGGCCGGGCCGCAGATGACGACCCGACGGTGGACTTGGCGGATAAGGCCGCGAACTCCTACACCAAGGAGTTCCTGTTTGGCATGACCAACACCGATCGCTCGATTCTGAATCTGATCGACGCCGCGCTCAAGCGCATCCAGACTGAGGACTACGGCGTATGCGCGAATTGTCAGGAAGAAATGCAACAGAAGCGCCTGGAGGCAGTGCCCTGGGCCAAGCACTGCATTTCCTGCCAGGAAAAAATGGAGCAAGGCCTCCTATAGACGTGCCATTTTCCAGAGCCCGGCGCTAACTGCCCCGACAATAGTCCCTATTCATTAGACTTTAAAGTCTCTCATCTATTCCTCTTTAATTAATACAAACAGAAGAGTAGAGTCTCTCCGTGGTATGGCCGGGACAAGCTCATCTGCGGGAATCGCCAATCCCTCTGGCTTTCGTCGCTGGCTGAACGAAGCTGGCGGTGCGCTGGCCAGCATTCTCTTTCCGGCGGGATGCCGGATTTGTGACCAGCTGCTGACGCGGGCAAGCCGAGTCCCGATCTGCGACACCTGCCTCAATTCCTTCCCCGCGCTGCCGCACGGAAAATGCGACGTCTGCGGACTACCGCTGCCCGATTTCGCTCCGACGGAGACCGAGCCGAGAATCTGCCCGACTTGTCAGCAGAACACTTACGCCTTCGCATGTGCTCGCAGCTTCGGTGTGTACCAGGGGGCACTGGCCCGAGCCATCGTGATGCTAAAGTTCGAGGAAATGCAGCCCCTCGGCGAGTGGTTGGCCCGCCGGCTTGCCGAGCTGGTAAAACTCGAAGGCGCGGCGATGGAAGCCGACGTGGTCGTCCCGGTGCCCCTGCACCGAGATCGCCAGAGGGAGCGAGGCTACAACCAAGCGGCCATGATTTCCAAGCCGCTGGCCAAGGCTCTCGGCCTGCCTCACAAGGCCGTATTGCTGATGCGCACCCGCCCCCGGCCTGATAAACAGGTCCTTAGCCTGGCGGAACGTTGGACCTCCGTGCGTGGCGCTTTTGCCACACGTCCAGGCAGCCAAGTTGACAAGCTGCGCGTCTTACTGGTAGATGATGTAGTGACCACTGGGGCCACGCTGGATGGCTGTTCCCGGGCATTGTTGGATTCGGGCGCCAAGTCGGTTGTAGGGCTGACTGTAGCTCGAGCAGCAGGGAACCTCGTGCCTGCTCTGGCGAAAGTCAAGCGAATATAGAAATGAGCGCACACCGGCCAAACTCGGCGGACTTCCGAGGGCGGTACGCCCCCGATGCGGGCGGTGCTGCTGCGCCAAGTTCAAGCTCAGAGAGCCCCGCCGGCAGTAGAATCCACAATTCAATTTTGCCGCGACGTGCGTCGCTGATGCAGGAACCTGTCCTGGTGCTCAACGCGACGTATGAGCCGATCAACGTGACGGCCGTGCGGCGCGCGATGGTGCTGCTGTTGAAGGGCGTCGCGCAAGCCGAAGAAATGCACAGTGCGGAAGTGCATTCCGCCGCGCATGCTCACAGAGTGCCTTCCGTGATTCGGCTGCTGGCCTATCGCCACATTCCGCAGCAGAGCCGCGCGCTTTCTCGGAAAAACATTTTGCTGCGCGACAGGAATACCTGCCAATTCTGCGGGCGAGTTTTCCCCAGTTCCGAGCTCACTCTGGACCACGTCGTGCCGCGCTCGCGCGGTGGGCGCTCTTCGTGGGAAAATCTGGTGGCCTGCTGTTATCGCTGCAACAACAGCAAGGGCGACCGCACGCCAGAAGAAGCCGGCCTGAAATTGGCGCGGCGGCCTCGGCCTTTTACGCTGCATACCTCGCGGCAGCTCATGCGGCTGATCGGCCACCGGGACGAGCGCTGGCGCAAGTATTTGTTTTACTAGAAGTCAGTACGGCCGTAGTAGAAAACCATTACCCGCGAAACCCCAAAAGTTTTTCGATTAAGTGAAACCTTTTTGGGCGACGTGCATCTAAATTAATAACTAACCACTTCGAGGACACACCCCGGGAAGCAGCTAAGACTCGCTCTTAGCTGCTTCTCTCCTTTTGGGCACTTATTTTTTCCGTTTTTTCTTAGGATCGAACCTTCCTCAAGATTTGGCGGAAGAAGCGTCACCGCTGCTCGCGAGAAAACTCTCCAGTGCAGCCCGTTCGTCAGGAAACTCCGGAAACACCTGGTACAAATGCGTGATTTTCAGGACTTCTTCGATCTTAGGCGTCAGGCCCACGACTTTCATTTGGCCGCCGCTTTTCACCACCATGACGTACATGCGCGCCAACTCGCCGATCCCGGAGCTGTCCAAATATTGCAGCCCGCTTAGATTCAGAACCATTTGCTTGCGGCCCTCGCGCACCAGCCGGGTGATGTTTTCGCGTAGCACGCCAACTTCAAAAAACGTGAGCCGCCCGTTCAGGTCAATCAGAGAAACCTGTGCGCTCTGCCGAATCGTGGCCGAAAATTCCAAGGGTTCACCTGCTCCAGTAACCGCTCGGAAGTATTTTACTGGTAGCAGATGAGAACGAACTAGAACTTTCAGCGTGGCGCAAAGGTGCGCTTGCCGCGCGGCCGGCTATTGCCGCATCACCACTCGGACGCCGCGCCGCCAGCTTTCCGCCAAGCCGACTCGGAGAACTTCCACCTCAGCGGATAAAAACTGAAGCAGGACATCCGTCGACGGATGGAAGCGCAGTGCAGGCGCCACGAGATAAACCAGTGGAGGAGCCGCTTGCAGTTCCACTCCGGGAAAATATCCATAGCGCCGGAAGTTGCCTTGTTCCAGATGCCGGCTAATCCGTGCCCAATAATCCGCCGCCTGCAGCGGCAGATGAATATGCTCGCTCGTCTTCAGCTCGAGGATTGCCAGCCGGCCCGTGCGCGTGACGGTAAGCAGGTCGAGAATGCCGTGTTCGCTGCCGGTGCGCGCAAAGACTTGCGAATAGACGAAACGCTGATCGAGAGCCGCATCGATGCGCGTGACGTCCTCGCGCACCAGTGCCTCAAGCCAGCGCTCCGGCTGAGCCCGATACAGCGCGTGTCGCGCCTCGGTTGCCAGCGGATGGCGGTAGGTTTCCAACTGTTGAACCAGTTTCTTAAGCTCTGGGAGATTAGCCCCATGCAATTCCTCGGTGGCATCCGGACAGCCAAAAAACACCTTCCCGTCATCCCAGCGCGCAAAAGCCAGGCCGCGGAGGCGCAACCACACCTCACGCGATTGCGCTGCCGGATGAACCGCAATCGCGCGCGGCGCGAGTGCAATCAACGGCTCGAGTTCCGATCGCGAAACATCCAGTAGCGCCTGCGACTCTCGATGCGGGACCAGCCACGAATCCTGATTTTCCAGCCGCAGGGGATCGATCTTCTCCAGAACCTCCCGCAGCGGATCCCGTTCGTAGAACTCCAGCTGAAGATCCCGCGCCAGAGTACACGCGCGATGAGCGACGTGGCGCGCACCGCCCTGCGGCAGAATGATCCGCAAACCGGAAATGTTGCCGCGTTGCCGAGAACCCCGGACGTGCTTCAGCCACAGCAAAGCAAATGTGAGGCTGCCCTCTAAGGTGGCTGCCGTTTCTCCGTCCGGAACCGCCAACAGAGCGGTGAACGCCGATCCTCGCCGCAACAGCCCCCGCACGTAATTGCCGGAAATGGAATGCTCGAGATCGGGCGCGGCGCTGAGGTTTTCGACGGTCTCATGGGGAAACTGCTCCGCCAATAGCCGGCCCAGAAAGGCGCAAAACGCCTCGCGCGAAAGGTCCCGCGCATCGCGCACAAACTCCAGCCGAATAAATTCCAGCCGGTCCGGCTTGCTTCGCCCAAAGCGTTCGACCGCCAGGGATAGCCGCTGATCGGAATGGTCCGTGATGGCGAGCACGCGGCGTGTCAAATTGTAGTTTTCGGACCAAAGATGCAGGAGGGGTTTGGCCGTGGCTCCGCGCACCTCCCACGAAAGCCCCGAGAAGGGCGCGACACGGCCACCATTCTCGCGAATCTCGATAGCCCCGTCGGCCGTGAATTCGGCCAGGCAGGCATGCAATTCGGCGGAGAGATCCACGCCGCAGATTATAAGAGAATGTACGTGCCAGTGCGACTATTCTTTCCTAGAAGTCAACAGTATTCCTGAGATATAAACCGCGGGCTTCTGGATGTTCCAGGAAGGGGGAATGTGCTCGAAGGAAATCTCGAAATCGCGGCGCTCGCCGGCCGCCAGCGGAACCGTTTGCGCGGCAAAGAGGACGCGGGACTCGCGCAAAATGATTTGATTCATCTCATCGGAAAATTCCATGGTGATTTCGACGTTGGAGACGGGCGTACCTCCCGCATTCGTGATCCGGCCGTTGAAGATGGTCACTTCCTGGTTGAGAAAGTTTTCCGCGCGGCTCGGCATGAGATTTTCGATTAGCAGATTTGGCGCATAGGCCTGTTCGGCGAACCCAAAGGGCAGGTGCGCCTCGCGTATTCGCGGTCCAGGATGTGGTGAGCCTGGCCACATGACCACAACCAGCGCGATCAGAATCGTTGCTGCGCCCATCCACACGACCCATGACCGGCCCCGGCCGGGGAGCGGTTCGCCCGGCGGTTCGATGTGCAATGTCTCCGACATACTAGCGGCCGACTACCAGGCGCTGCACCAAGGGTTCCGGCAGATGTGCCGTACGCATGCGCTCCTGCACGGAAGCAATGTCGTAGGGCACCCGCCAGAACTCCACGGTATTGTGTTCCAGATCAGCGATGGCGAAACCGGCGCGTGGATCGCCGTCCCGCGGCTGTCCAATCGAGCCAGGATTCAGCAAGTAGCGTTTCGGGGTTTCCACACGCAGAGCAGCGAAGGATTCCGAGGGGCGCGGGCGGATCTGCAGCACTTCGAGGTTCGAATCCTGATACGAAAATCCACCCTGATGATGCGTATGTCCGAAAAAGGTTACCGCGGCGCTGGAATCCAACAAACCGTCAAGAGCTTGCGCGGGAGTGAAGACGTATTCGTCCTCATCCTGAAACGCTCCATGCACCAGAACAATGCCGTCGGTGGCCACGGGCCCTTGCGGCAGCGCCTTGAGCCAGGCCAGATCGTCGCTGTTCAGCTGCGCGCGTGTCCAATCCACGGCGGCTTTCGCGACGGGATTGAAATCCGTGGTGTCCATCAGTCCCGCGACCGCTTTGTCGTGATTGCCGCGAATCGTTGCCGTGCCCATTTCGCGCAGCCGCGCTACTACTTCGTGCGGGTCGGGGCCGTAGCCCACCACGTCACCCAGACACACGGTGACGTCCCACCGGCCCGCGGCCGCATCCAGCGCAGCGGCGAACGCAGTGGCGTTCGCGTGCAGATCACTGAGGACCAAAATGCGCATTCAATTCATCCCCAAAATGCACTTGAGTATAGATTAAGCGGGAAGTGGATGCATCCCGCGTGCCGCCAGAAGGGAAACAGAATTTGCGACGTGTGCGAGGGGATAAAGTTTGCAGGCGAGTGGCCCTGGCCTTAATAAAATTTTAAAAACTTCAGCCGCAATATACTGAGAATTCTCCGCAATGGGAATCCGCCGCTAACAATTGCAAATGAAAAATCGCCAACCGACGAAACATTCGCAGCGACCTGCTCGTCTATACAGGTGCAGCCGGGTAGAGCTGCGCAGGGCATTCAGAGCGGGTTCCAACAAAAACCCCGCGGTGGCAGCCGCGGGGCGACGACACATAGTCTTTCCGGCCGTTAGTCCAGGAAGAACGAGGTGTCTTGTGGGTGAGACTACTCGCCCCGAGGCGTGCGTGTCAACTCTGTCCCGCCTGCGGAAGCACAGGTGCGGCTGACTCGATCCTCTTAGGAAAGGAAGTTGACCCGCATGAAACTCAATTCCGTTCTCCGTTCTCTGGCGCTTGCCGCCGCGCTGGCGTCCACTGTTACGCTCGTTGCCAAGCCCATCAACAAGACCATCAATATCACTCATTCCGCCAAGCTCGGCAAAGCTGACCTGCAAGCCGGGGAGTATCGTCTCTCGATCGACGGCACCAAGGCCACCGTCGAAAAAGGCAAGCAACTTGTCGCCCAATCCGAGGGCCGTTGGGAAGACCGCGGCACCAAGGCCGCCAGTGACTCCGTGCTGATCGGCGAAGATGGCCAAGTGAAAGAAGTGCGGTTTGCCGGCCAGAATCGCGTATTCGTCTTCAACGAATAGCTCTCGGATGGCCCCTGATCCCTGGAGGGAGGCTGCGTCAACGCGCCTCCCTCTGCAGTGGCCGGGTTTGGCTGCGCCAGAGATTCTTCCGGCATTAGCGAATCAGCATGCAGTCTCCATAGCTGTAAAAGCGATAACCCGCCTCGACGGCATGCCGATACGCCGCCAGCACCGCTTCGCGTCCCGCGAATGCACAAACCAGCGCGAGCAACGTCGACCGCGGCAAGTGAAAATTCGTCAACAGCGCGTCGACGATCCGGAAATGAAAACCCGGATAGATGAAAATCTCCGCGTTCCTTCGCCCGTCCAACAGCAACTTCGCGGAGCCGCCTTCCGTCGCCTTTAGCGCCGCGTCTTCCAAAGCGCGCACCACGGTTGTACCTACGGCAAGAATCTTTTGGCCCTCCGATCGCGCTTTGGCAATGCGCTCGGCCGTGTGGTTGGGAATCTCATAAGCTTCGGCGTGCATTTTGTGCGCTTCGAGCGTTTCGGTGTGTACCGGCTGAAACGTGCCAAGACCCACTTCTAGTGTCACCTCGCAAATCTCCACGCCGCGCCGCCGGAGCTGCTCCAGGATCTCCTGCGTAAAATGCAACCCGGCGGTAGGCGCTGCCACTGCTCCGGGAGCCTTGGCAAATACTGTCTGGTAGCGTTCCCGGTCCGATGAATCGTCCGTCCGATGGATGTACGGCGGAAGCGGCGTGTGTCCTAGTTGATCGAGGTGATGGTCTATCGAAAATGTGTCACGTGAAACAAATCGCAGCGTTCGCGCCCCCAGCTCTCCGCGAGCGCTAATCTCGGCTTCCAACTCGCCTTTCCCGAAGACCACCCGCTCCCCGGTGGCCATCTTTCGCCCCGGCCGGACGAGCGCTTCCCAAGTCTCGCTATCTACTCGCCGCGTCAGGAAGACTTCCACGCTTCCGGTCAGATGCTCGCCTCGCGTAGCTCGCGAAGGCGCCTGAGCGTAGATTCCGACGCGCCGCCCAAATAGGCGCGCCGGTATCACCCGCGCGTTGTTCAGCACCAGCAACTCATCTCCCCGCAGACGATCTGCAAAATTGGCAAAGGTGTCGTCGGCCCATTGGCCGTCTGTGCGGGAAAGCAGCAGCATCCGCGAAGCGTCGCGCCGCTCCAACGGACGCTGGGCGATTTGCCCCGGGGGGAGGTCGTAGTTCAGCTCATCCAGGTGCATGGTCCAAGAGAGTCTAACAGGTGAATGCCCAGAACGCATGTCCGGGCGAGAGACGAGACTCCATTGCGCTAGCTGGAAAGCCGGAAGAACCTGCTCCAACACTTCCGTATTCAACTGAATATAAGCAACTTACAGGAGTTCTGCGAGACCAAAAATCATGTTTGACAAAACTACACTAAGATTATATTATGCTAGTACAGTCATTTCAAAGGAGGACTGCTATAACCATGCGACCTATCAACCGCTGGGAGCCCTTTCGCGGGGCTACCACCCTTCAGGAGCAAGTAAACCGCTTGTTCAACGACGTATTCGACCGCAATCAAACCGAGTCGAGCCTTTCGACTTGGGCCCCGGCCGTCGACATCTACGAGAGCGAGCACGAACTGGTCGTCAAGGCCGATCTCCCGGATGTCGATCCCAAAGAGCTCGACATTCGCGTCGAGAACAACGTGCTGACTTTGCGCGGCGAGCGCAAGTTCGAGAAGAAGGTTAGTGAAGAGAATTACCTGCGTGTGGAGCGCACCTATGGGGCGTTCAGCCGCAGTTTCTCGCTGGCCAGCACAGTCAATCCGGAAGCGATCAAGGCCGACTATCAGAACGGCGTCTTGACCCTGAGCATTCCGAAGCGCGAGGAAGCTAAACCGAAGCAAATCAAGGTAAACGTCGGAGCCCCCGCCGTAGCCGCGGCTGCCGCCGGCAAATAAGCCGTCGTGCGTATGAAAGCGGTACCATGAGAAGGGGGCTGGCCTGGTTGGCCAGCCCTTTTTCATCGAAATTGAAGTGAGGAACCAAGATGTTGCGATTTGAAAAAATGACGGTAAAGGCGCAAGAAGCCTTGCAGCAAGCCAATGATGTGGCGGCGCGCCACGAGAATCAGCAGCTCGAACCGATACATTTCCTCGCGGCGCTGGTGGCGCAGACAGACGGCGTGGTGCCTCCGCTCTTGGCGCGCTTGGGCATTCGCAGCGAAGCCTTGACGCAGGACATCGAGCGCGAAATTAGCCGACTGCCGAGAGTTCAGGGATTTGCACAGCAGCACTTGGGCAAGGCGTTGAATTCCGTTCTGGAACGGGCCTTTGACGAAGCCGAGCGCTTCAAAGATGAATACGTCTCCACCGAACATCTTTTCTTGGCGCTGGCGGGAGAGGACCGCGATCCGGCCGGCCAGTTGCTCAAGCGCCACGGCGCTTCTTATGAGGCAATTTTGCAAGCCTTGTCCGGAGTGCGCGGCTCGCAGCGGGTGACCTCGCAAAATCCTGAATCCACCTATGCCTCCCTCGAAAAATATGCACGCGACCTGACCGATTTGGCTCGTCGCGGCAAGCTCGATCCCGTGATTGGCCGCGACGAAGAAATTCGCCGCGTCATGCAGATTCTGGCGCGGCGCACAAAAAACAATCCTGTGCTGATCGGCGAGCCTGGCGTGGGTAAAACCGCGATCGTCGAAGGCTTGGCGCAGCGCATCGTCTCTGGCGATGTGCCTGATGTGCTGAAGACCAAGCGCCTGGTGGCGCTGGATCTGGCGGCGCTCGTGGCTGGCGCCAAGTTTCGGGGCGAGTTTGAAGAGCGTCTGAAAGCTGTCTTGAAAGAGATTACGGAGTCCGAAGGACAGATCATTCTGTTCATCGACGAACTGCATACCCTGGTGGGGGCGGGCGCTGCCGAAGGCGTCATGGATGCTTCCAATATTCTCAAACCGGCCCTGGCGCGCGGCGAATTGCGCGCCATCGGCGCAACTACGCTCAACGAATACAAAAAGCACATCGAAAAAGATCCCGCTTTGGAGCGCCGCTTCCAGCCAGTGCTGGTGTCCGAGCCAACTGTGGAAGACACCATCGCGATTTTGCGTGGCCTGAAAGACCGTTACGAGGTTCACCACGGCGTGCGCATCAAAGATGTGGCCATCCTCGCAGCGGCGACCCTTTCACATCGCTACATCTCCGACCGCTTTCTTCCGGACAAGGCCATCGATTTGATTGATGAGGCGGCCGCCAGTTTGCGCATGCAGATTGATTCCCTGCCGGTGGAAATCGACGAAATCGAACGGCGCATTCTGCAGCTCGAAATCGAGCGCCAGTCTCTGCTCAAAGAGAACGACGCGCACTCGAAAGAGCGCCGCAGCCAAATTGAAAAGGAGTTGGCCAAGCTGAAAGAAGACTCCAGCGGCCGCAAGGCGCGTTGGCAGGCCGAGAAGGCAGCCATCGGCAAAATCCGCTCCCTGAAAGAGCAGATCGAACAACTCAAAGGCGAAGAACAACGCTACGAACGTTCCGGCGAATTAGCTAAAGTCGCGGAAATCCGCTACGGAAAGATCGCCGCTGCCGAACGGGACCTCAAACAGGCGCAAGACCGTTTCGCTGCCGTTCAAAAAGATGCGCCTATGCTTAAGGAAGAGGTGGACGAAGAGGACATCGCCAAGCTCGTCAGCAAATGGACAGGCATTCCCGCCGGACGCCTGATGGAAGGCGAAGCGCAGAAGCTCGTTCGCATGGAAGAGCGCCTCCGCCACCGCGTCGTCGGCCAGGACGAGGCACTCGCCCGCGTCGCGAACGCTGTGCGGCGCAGTCGCGCCGGCCTTTCGGATACGAAACGTCCCATTGGCTCGTTCATTTTTCTTGGGCCGACCGGCGTCGGGAAAACGGAGCTGGCACGGGCTCTCGCGGAATTTCTCTTCGACGATGAAAAGCTCATGATTCGCATCGACATGAGCGAATACATGGAAAAGCACAGCGTCTCGCGCCTGATCGGTGCGCCTCCAGGCTACGTCGGCTACGAAGAAGGCGGGCAGCTCACCGAACAGGTGCGCCGGCATCCCTATTCCGTCATTCTGTTCGACGAAATCGAGAAAGCGCATCCGGATGTTTTCAATATTCTGCTGCAGATTCTCGAAGATGGCCGCCTCACCGACGGTAAAGGCCGCACCGTGGATTTCCGTAACACCGTTTTGGTGATGACCAGCAACGTGGGCTCGACTGCCATCTTTGAGTTGGCGAACAAGGATCCGGAGCGTGCTCGCAAAGAAGCCATGGAAGCTCTGCGTGCCGCGTTTCGTCCCGAGTTCATCAACCGCATCGACGAAATCGTCATCTTCAACCCGCTCGGCAAGGAGCAGCTCGGCCGCATCGTGGGATTGTTGCTGCAGAACGTCGAGAAACTGTTGGCGGAGCGGCAGATCACGCTGGAATTGACCCCCACGGCAGAAGCTCTACTGCTTAGCGAGGGCTACGATCCGGCTTACGGTGCGCGACCACTGCGCCGCACCATCCAGCGGCTGATTCAGGATCCCCTGGCCTTGCAAATCCTGGAGGGCAAAGTTCTTCCCGGCGAGCATATCCGCGTGGATCGGGATGGCCAGAAAGACGCCATGAGCTTCGAGCGCGTTAGTCCGCGGCAGCGGGGTGCCAAACCACCCGCCGCGGCCGCGGGAATTTAACCGATAGGTTAAATACGGAGCTCGCGCAGCCATCGCCCGATTGCCTGGCCGAAGCTTTTGTCATAAGTTACAGAAGGGAACCATGAGAATCCTCCGAACGACATTCTTGCTAGTAGCTCTGACGCTCTTCCTTATGTTCATCGGAGCCTATTTGGGCGGCCGGAATGGCATGACCATCGCCCTTGGTATCGCGATCTGCACCAACGCCTTCGCGTACTTCTTCTCAGACAAAATTGCCCTGAAATCCAGTGGTGCACAGCCGGTCACCCGCGAGCAGCTGCCGCGCCTCTATGCCGTCATGGAGCGTCTGGCCGCGAAGTCCAACATTCCCGTACCGAAGCTGTACGTGGTGCCCGATCAGGCGCCGAACGCCTTCGCCACCGGACGCAATCCGCGCCACGCCTCCGTCGCCGTGACAGAAGGTCTGCTGCAGTTGATGAACGACGACGAACTCGAAGGCGTTATAGCGCACGAGCTGTCGCACGTCCGCAACTACGACATTCTCATCAGCTCCGTTGCCGCAACTCTGGCCGGAGCCATCACCTGGATCGCCCACTGGGGCTCTTGGTTTGGGATGGCGGATGACGAAGACCGAGAACGCGGAGGGTCTGCCCTTATCGGCCTGCTGCTGTTTTTTCTGGCGCCTCTCGGCGCGATGCTGCTGCAATTGGCGTTGTCTCGCCAGCGGGAATACTCCGCCGACGAAACGGGCGCGCGCATGGTGGGCAACCAATATGGATTGATGAGCGCCCTCCAGAAGCTCGGTGCTTACAACAATCGCATCCCGACAACCGCCATATCTCCTAGTACGTCCTCGCTGTGCATCGTAAAGCCCCTCTTCGGCCGCAGCGGCATTTCGTCTCTATTCAGCACTCACCCACCGCTGGAAAGCCGCATCGAAGCGCTTCGCGAGATGACCATTGTCCCCAAGCGCTAAACCGACCGACAGAACTACCGTGGAAGTTGCGCAGCATCGGCTAGCAATTGCGTAAACTTTCCCTGAGATGAAAGCTGGCCCATAAGTCGGACTTCCGGGTGCCTTCGCAAGCCTCTGAAACGTCATCAGTTAGAAATCTCGATTTAACTTCGATGTTTGGTCAGGCAAGTGCACCTAGCAGGAGCAGCCGCGACGCGGCGCGGGGTCTCTGGGGGACCTTAAGCATGAGTTGTCGAGACACTATCCATTTGATTTGTTGGTACTTAGAAGGCAGACTCTCGCCGCCGGTGGCGAGCGAAATCAAACGCCACTTGGACTCCTGCCCCGATTGCCACATGGTTCTTGCAGCGGCGATGAGTACTCTCGATCGCTATTTCACGCCGGTCAAGGCTTCTGAAGCCGAGGCCGCGAATCAGGCCGCCTAAAGCTAAGCTATTGAATTTGTGAGTTTTATTTTAACACCGGAGGCCTTCAGAATCGGCTTGCTGGCCTCTGCCCTTTCTGCGTGCGCCTCGTCAATACCACGACTGCCTTAGAGAACAGCAAAATTTACAGCAGCGCAACGAAGCGCGTAAACTTTTCTAGTTCTAGTACTTAAGGGAAAGTGTTTTCCGTCTCCGCAAAGCAATAGAAAGCCTCAGCTTAGGTCCAGTACTCCTCTCAAAAGCCTTTGGCCGTTCCGATGCACCTTTCCCGGCACGCAAGGGATGGCTCCCCAAGCTAAGGGGATTCATCCTAAAGGAGACGAAGTTCATGAGCGAGTTTCAGGAACCCTTGAACCATACTGCAACAGGCACGCCCCGCTGGGTCGGTTTGGCGGTTGCAGTTCTGGGTGGAGTTTCGTTGCTCGGTTTGGGAGTCGGCTACAGCGCGTTGAATCACGCGAACAGCATCGAACAGGCGACGCAAGCTTCGGTGAAGCAGAGCAGTGATGCGCTGGCCCAGCGTCTCGCGAAGGAAGACGAAATCAACCAGGCGCTGCAGAGCGACCTGAAAGTCGTCACCGACAAGCTCAATCTCACGCAGGGTGAACTCCTGGCTGCCCGCAAACAGAACAAAACTGCGACGGCGGCAGTGGATCAGAAAGTCGACGGGTTAGCCACGTCGATGAAGAGCGAGTTGGCTAAGAAAGCGAGCACTGAGGATCTGGACAAGCTGAATGGCGACGTCAACGGCGTGAAGTCGGGCCTGGACTCGACCAACAATAACCTGCAGATGGCCCGCAGCGAAATCGGCACGCTCATCGCCCGTAATCACGACGAAATCGACCAGCTTCGCCGCATGGGCCAGCGCGAGTACTACGAATTCACGGTTACGAAAAAGGGTGGCTCGCAGAAGGTGGGCGCCATCCAAGTCGAGTTGAAGGACACCAACACCAAGAAGAACCAGTTCACCATTAATGTTCTGGCGGATGACAACAACTTCGAGAAGAAGAATCGCTCGGTCAACGAACCCATCTTCTTCTATACCGGCGGCACGCGGGCAGCTTTGGAATTGGTCGTCAACAAAGTGACCAAAACCACCGCTTCCGGCTATCTGAGCGTACCGAAGGGCGCGGAAGCCACCGCGGCTAGCAACAGCTCCGGTTCCGGCAACTGAGGATCGTTTGTAAGTTTCACTTTCATCCTGCTTCCATCTCGAGAGTGTAAGCGCGAAAGGAGGGCTCCAGAGGCCCTCCTTTCGTTTTTTTTCTGGGCGACTTGAATCCGTCGCTCAGCTTTTGAAAGCTCACGGATTCCGATACGATACTTCCCTGCTCATGACCACCCTGTTGCTGCACGCTGGACGCGCGTTGACGCCGGCCGCCGAGATCTCGGACGCCGGCATTCTCGTTCGCGAAGGCGTAATTGAAGAAATCGGCCCGCGCTCAGGCATGCGCCTGCCAGAAGGCGCGCAGGAGATTTCGGCACCCGACAAAATCGCCTGTCCGGGATTTCTGGATGTGCATATTCACGGCGCTGGCGGCAGCGACGTGATGGAGGCCACGCCAGAAGCGCTCGCCGCGGTCACCGAGATGGTGGCACGCCACGGCACGACTTCCTTCGTCGCGACTACCGTAACCGCCAGCACCGACGATACGATCCGCGCCGTCGAAGGCCTGGCGGCCTACATTGCCAAGCAGCACGAGGCGGACGACCCACGAGCCGAGGTTCTGGGCATTCACTTCGAAGGGCCATTCATTAGTCCGGCGCGGCCCGGTGTCCATCCGCTGCAATACCTGCAGCTGCCATCCGCGCCCATGTTGGAGAAGCTGCTGCAAGCGGCCGCGGGCCACGCGCAAATCCTGACCATCGCGCCGGAATTACTGGGCGCCGTCCCATGTATTGAGGCGGCGCGCAACGCCGGCATGGTGGTGGCCATGGGCCACACCGATGCCACCTACGAACAGGCGCGCGCGGCCATCGCTCGTGGCGTGCATCACGCGGTTCACGTCTATAACGCGATGCGTCCTTTTTCCCATCGCGACAGCGGAGTCATCGGCGCGGTGCTGACTTCGCCGGAAGTTACCGCCGAGCTAATCGCGGACGGTGTCCACGTCGAAGAGACCGCTATGAAGGTGCTGATTCAGGCCAAGGGTGCCGGCTGCATGATCCTCATCAGCGACGGAATTTCCGCCACGGGCATGCCTGATGGAAAATACATTCTTGGAAAAACAGAAGTGACGGTGAGCGGCGGGATCTGCAGAAACTCAGAAGGGAAACTCGCGGGCAGCACGCTGACGTTGGATCGCGCGCTGCGCAACGTCGTCGCGTTGGGTGTCCCGCTCGCCGATGCCGTGCGCATGTTGACTCTCAATCCCGCCACCCTGCTGGGTATTCAGTTCAAAAAAGGTTCCTTGCGGGTGGGCGCCGACGGGGACATTTTGCTGCTCGATGAGACCTTGCAACTCAGGAATGTGTGGGTCCGCGGCGAAGCACTGGCGTAGCAGTTACTGGTTTAGCGAAATGCCCAGTTCATCGGCCAGCTGCCCGGCGTTGAAAGGGCTGCAAGAGAAGTAACGCCCGCTGATTTCGAAGGTGGGGACCTTCCGCTTGCCGTCGTTAGCTTCGATCACCCGCTCTTCCGCAATCTCGTCGGTCTCGATATTCACTTCGCGAAAGGCGATGCCGCGCGTCTGCATGAAGGTCTTGGCGCGCCGGCAGTCCGGGCACCACGACGTGGTGTACATGATTACATCGCCCATCAAGTTCTCCAGCGCCATTGGATGCGCCAATCATCGCACGGTCGCAAATCCGGGCCGCCAGTTAGTTTTGAAGAAGTTGCTATTGCGATTCGCCGGAAACGCCGCGATACTTCCGCGCCACCTGAATGCGGATCAGCGCCCGCTGCAACGCAATCCGAGCTACATCCCAATCGATATTGGGATCCCCGGCGGACAATTTCTGTTCCGCACGATGCTTGGCGGCTTCGGCTCGCGCCAGATCGATTTCCGCGGCACGTTCGGCCGTCTCCGCCAGCACGGTTACCCGGTCGCCAAGGACTTCGGCGAAGCCCTGAATGACCGCGATGCCTGGTTTCGCATTCGCCCCGGCGGATTTGTAACTCAATTCTCCGATGCCCAGCTCGGTCATCAGCGGTGCATGGCCCGGCAAAACGCCCAGCTCGCCGCTCGCCCCCGGCAAAGTAACCTCGACGACGTTCTCGCGCAGCAGTTGCCGCTCCGGCGTGACAATGATCAGCTCGATGGAATCAGGAAGCATCTGGATCAGTTGCCCGCCTTCATCTTCTCGGCTTTGGCCAGTGCGTCTTCGATCGTGCCAACCATGTAGAAGGCCTGCTCGGGAATATCGTCGTATTTGCCCTCAACGATTTCCTTGAAGCTGCGCACGGTGTCGGCAATCTTCACGTACTTGCCTTCGAGGCCGGTGAACTGCGCGGCCACGAACATCGGTTGCGACAGGAACTTTTCAATCTTGCGGGCGCGCGCTACGGTGCGCTTGTCTTCGTCGGAAAGTTCTTCGATACCGAGAATGGCGATGATGTCCTGCAGATCCTTGTACCGCTGCAGAATCGATTTCACGCCGCGGGCCACGGCGTAGTGCTCCGCGCCCACGATGCGTGGATCAAGGATGCGCGAGTAGCTGGCCAGCGGATCGACGGCAGGATAGATACCGCGCTCGACGATCTGGCGGCTCAAGTTGGTGGTTGCGTCGAGATGCGTAAATGTCGCGGCCGGCGCCGGGTCGGTGTAATCGTCCGCGGGTACGTAAATCGCCTGCACGGAGGTAATCGAACCGGACTTGGTGGAGGTGATGCGTTCCTGCAGCTCACCGATTTCGGTGTTCAGGTTTGGCTGATAGCCGACGGCGGAGGGCATGCGTCCGAGCAACGCCGAAACTTCCGAGCCCGCCTGCACGAAGCGGAAAATGTTATCGATGAACAGCAGCACGTCGAGGTGCTCTTCGTCGCGGAAATACTCGGCAACGGTCAAACCGGTTAGACCGACCCGCAGACGCGCGCCGGGCGGTTCCGTCATCTGTCCGTAGATCAGTGCCGCGCGGGATTTCTCTGAGTTGCCTGGAACGACGACGCCCGCTTCCTGAAACTCCAGCCACAAGTCGTTGCCTTCGCGGGTGCGTTCACCGACGCCGGCAAATACCGAAACGCCGCCGTGTTGCATCGCGACGTTGTTGATCAATTCCTGAATCAAAACCGTTTTGCCGACGCCCGCGCCGCCAAACAACCCGATCTTTCCGCCTTTCAAGAACGGCTGAATCAGGTCAACGACCTTGATGCCGGTCTCGAACATTTCCAGCGTGGTTGACTGGTCCTCTAGCGAAGGAGCAGGGCGGTGAATGTCGTAGTTGGTTTTGCTGGTCAGCGGGCCGAGTTGGTCCACCGGCTTGCCGAGCACGTTCATCACGCGCCCCAGCGTCGGGCGCCCGACCGGGACGGTAATGCCCGAGCCGGTGTCGACCGCTTTCATTCCGCGCACCAGGCCTTCGGTCGGCTCCATAGCGATCGCGCGCACACGCCCTTCGCCCAAGTGCTGCTGCACTTCCGCTGTGACATCAATCGGCTCAGGAACGTTGAAACCATCACTGGTGATTTGCACCGCGTTGAAAATCGCGGGCAAATGCCCCTCTTCAAATTGCACGTCCAGCACCGGTCCAATGACCTGCACGACGTGTCCCGTAGCTAAACTTTTCCCCGGCATCTTTTCTCCTACGCGGTCGACGTTGCGCCGCTTACAATTTCGATAATCTCTTTCGTAATCGCCGCCTGCCGGACCTTGTTCATGTGCAGAGTCAGGCCTTCGATGACGTCACCGGCATTTTTCGTGGCCGATTCCATCGCGGTCATGCGCGCCGCATGTTCCGCGGCGGACGACTCCAGCATGGCGCGCAAGATCTGCGTCTCAACGTAACGCGGCAGCAATTTGTCCAACAATTGCTCTTTCGGCTGTTCGTAGATGTAATCGGCTTGCGCCGAGGCTTTCTCCGCCTCGGTTTGTTCCCGGCCTTGGTCTTCATCCAATTTCTCAACCGGCAACAGCTTTTCGACCACCAGATTCGGGGTCAACACCGTCTTGAATTCGCTGAAAATGATGTACACCGAATCGACTTCTTCCTTGCTGTACAGTTCCGCCACGAGCGACGCTATGTCCCGCGCCGTTCCAAAATTCACGCGCGCCAGAACATCCACATATTCCGCGGCGAACTTGAAACCCATCTTGCGCAGCGAATCGCGTCCTTTTTTTCCGACGGGAATCACCGAGAGCTGCTTGCCCTTCAGCGGGCGGAAAAACTCATGGGCTTTGCGGAGAATGTTGGAATTGAATGCCCCCGCCAGTCCGCGCTCGCCGGTCAGCACCAACGTCAGCACTTTCTCTTCCGGCCGATGCGCCAGCAAGGGATGCTCCGGCTGCTCCATGCGCGACATGATCGAGCGCAGCACGCGCGCCAACTCCAGCGCATACGGCCGCGCCGCCAGCGCTGCTTCTTGCGCTCGCCGCAGACGCGCCGCCGCGACGAACTTCATTGCCCGCGTAATCTGCTGCGTATTCTTCACCGAGCGAATACGCCGTCGGAAATCGAGAAGTGTGGCCATTTCGTCTCTACTGAGTCCCCGCTGTTACTTCGCCGCGGCTTCGACGGCTGCGCTGAAGCGCTCCTTGAACGCTTCGATGGCTTTTTTGGCTTCCGCCTTGATGCCGTCATCGAGCGCTTTCTTCGCGGCAATGTCTTTCAAGAGATTCGGATGATTGGTCTCGACGAATTGCAGCAACTCTTTCTCAAAGCGCCGTACTTCCGGGACCGGAATGCTGTCAATGAATCCCGAAGTTGCGGCGTAAATGCTGAGGACCTGCTTCTCGACCGAAAGCGGCACGTACTGATCCTGTTTCAGAACCTCCGTGAGCCGCTGGCCGCGCGCCAACTGCGCCTGCGTTACCTTGTCCAGTTGGTCTGCGCCAAACTGTGCGAAAGCTGCGAGTTCGCGGTACTGCGCCATGTCCAGGCGTAGCGAGCCGGCCACCTGCCGCATCGCTTTAATCTGCGCGTTTCCGCCGACGCGGCTTACGCTAATACCCACGTTAATCGCCGGGCGGATGCCGGCGTTGAAGAGATCCGCCTCGAGGTAGATTTGCCCGTCCGTAATGGAGATGACGTTCGTCGGAATGTACGCCGACACGTCGCCCGCCTGTGTTTCAATGACCGGCAGCGAAGTCAACGACCCTGCACCCAATTGGTCGTTCAACTTTGCGGCGCGCTCGAGCAGGCGCGAGTGGAGATAAAACACGTCTCCGGGAAACGCTTCGCGTCCCGGCGGACGCCGCAGCAATAGCGAAATCTCACGATAGGCCTGAGCATGCTTCGAGAGATCGTCGTAGAACGTCACCGCGTGGCGCTTGTTGTCGCGGAAGTACTCGCCCATCGCGCAAGCCGCATACGGCGCGATGTATTGCAGCGAAGCCGGCTCGGCGGCGCTGGATGCGACGACAATCGTGTAATCCATGGCGCCGGCATCGGTTAGCGTCTTCACGACTTGCGCGATCGTTGAACGCTTCTGGCCAATGCCGCAGTAAATGCAAATAACTCCGCTGCCCTTCTGGTTGATGATCGTGTCCAGAATGACCGCGGTCTTCCCCGTCTGGCGGTCGCCAATGATCAGCTCGCGCTGTCCGCGCCCAATCGGAATCATCGAGTCGATTGCTTTGATACCCGTCTGCAGCGGTTCGCGTACCGGTTGGCGGTCCAGCACGCCCGGAGCGATACGTTCTAGCGGATTGCGCTGCTTCGCGGTGATCGGGCCCTTGCCGTCCACCGGCTCGCCCAGCGGATTCACCACGCGGCCCACCAGCGCTTCGCCCACCGGCACGGACATGATGGTGTTGGTGCGCTTGACAACGTCGCCTTCTTTCAGCTCCGCCGTTTCCCCGAGTAGCACCACACCGACTTCTTCCTCTTCCAGGTTCAGCGCGATTCCGAATATGTCGTGGGGGAATTCCAGCATCTCGCCGGCCATGACTTTTTCCAGGCCGTGCACGCGCGCAATCCCGTCGCCCACGCTAATGATCGCGCCGACCTCGTCCACTGCGACCGTTTGCTGGTAGTTCTCGATCTGCTCGCGCAGAATCTTGCTGATTTCGTCCGCCTTGATGTTCGCCATGCCTGCTCCTGAGTGCTATTCCCCCGCCAGACGCGCGCGCATTTCATTCAAACTGTTGCGCACCGAGCCGTCGTAAATCGTGTCGCCTACGCGGACCACCGCGCCGCCCAGCAGCGCCGGATCGAGCGAAAACGTCGCTTCGATTTTCTTTCCGGTGAGGCGTTCCAGGATTTGCGCAAAGCGTTTTTTTTGCGCCGCGCTCAACTCCACCGCCGAAGAAATCTCAGCCTCGGCAATCCCGGCCCGCTGCCGGACCACGTCCTGAAACGTTTCCAGGATTTCCGGCAGAATGTGCGTCCGGTGATGATCCACAATCACGAAAAGAAAATTACGAATAATCTTATTCGCCCCGAGCCGGGCTGCGATCTTCTCAATTACGCTGTGCTTTTCTTCCTTCGGTACCGCCGGGTTCGCCAGCACGTTGCGCAGTTCCGCCGACTCCGCATAGGCCGCGACAAAGTCTTTCAGCTGTTTGAGCGCCGGATCCGCGGCTCCCTGGGCCAGCGCCACGTCCGCCAACGCATTGGCATATTGCAGGCTCGCCGACTTCAATTCGGCCTCCCATCGAGGCTCGCTGCAAACGACTCCACCAGCGATTCCTGGGCCGTCGGCGTCAATTGTTTGGCTAGCAGCGATTCCGCGCCGTCCACCGCCAGCGCCGCGGCCAGTTGCTTCAAATGCAGCCGGGCTGCGTGCTCGGCTGCCGCGATTTCCGCCTTTGCCGCAACGTCTACTTTGGCGGCTTCCGTCTGTGCCAGCGCACGAATCCGTTCCGCCTCCGCTGCGGATTCCCGTTGTGCGGTTTCTCGCAATCGGGCTACTTCCTGCTCCAATTGGCTTAGTTTGCCTTCCGCGTCGCGCACTTGCGACTCCGCCTCTTGCTTGGCGGCGGTCGCTTTGCTAATCGCCGAACTGATGCGTTCCGCGTTTTTGTGGAAGTACGGCGGCAGGATTTTGGCGAAGAGCCAGACTAACACAGCGGCCACGATCGCAAAATTGATCCACCGGAAAATCTCGTTGGCCGCACCGGCGGTTGCGCCGCCCTCTTCCGCGGCCTGGGCGCTGGTGACCGCGAAGAGAAACACCCCCAGCACACTTCCAGCCAGAGACCAACGGCGCCCCTTCATCGCGCCTCTCTCGCCGGACTTCCGCCGCGCCCGCGCGAACTCGGCGGCGACTGCAGAATTCGTCGCGCAATCTCCGCGGCCAACTGGCCTACGGTGGCTTCCAGGTCTTTGCGGGCCGCAGCTATCTCTTGCTCGACGCGGGCTTTGGCGCTGGTCACTTCCGCGCTCGCCCGCGAGCGCGCTTGCTTCAGCACTTCCGCGCGCTCGTCCAGGACTTTTTTTCGCGCAGCTTCCTGTTCGGCGTACACCTTGGCGCGAGCTTGCTTCAGCGCATCATGGTACTGCTTGGCCTTGTCCGCGGCGGCTGCTTGGGCTGCTTCGGCTGCCCGTTGTGCGCCTCTGGTTCGTGCATCCCGCTCGGCCATCACCCGCAGCAGCGGCTTGAAGAAAATCGCCCGTAAAATGCTGTAAAAAAGCAGGATGATCAGGACTGTAGGCACAGCCTGCAGGAACAATTCTCCCAATTGACCGCCGATGGATGGCATTGAGTTGTGTTGCCTAAACTCGCTTTTGGGGCCTGGGAACGGCCACCAAGGTTGGCAGCCGCGCCGCGTCCCCCTCTACCCGGAAGGGAGCACTACGGTGGGCCTGACGCTGCCGAGATAAACAGTATTTTATAGCATTGCGGGCGTTGTGCGTCAATGCGACGCCGACCTTGCCGTTTCCGCCGCGCTCGCGTTCGGCGCGTTCACTGCGCTGCACACTTCGCGAATCGCGTCCACGATCATGTCCGGCCGTTCGAAGGGGATCATGTGGTCGCTATCGGGGACCATGATGCGTTTTCCGCGCGTCGAGAGATTGGCCTCTTTCACTTGCAAATCGTTGACCCAGATTTCGTGGAAGTCCTGAAAATCCTTGATGGGCATGCCTGGCGGAAGGTCTGACGGGTTCACATTCTTCCCTGCCGTCAGCACGACCAGCGGTTTGTCTCCTAAATTTCCCGCCGCACGGACCTCGCTGGCGCTCTCCGGCGAAAACAAATCCATTTCCTGGCCTGAGGCTTCGACAAACTTGGTTTGCATCTGCAGGTACGCCAGCTCTTGCGAGAATTCCTTCGAAAGGCCGGTGGCCGGCGGCTGATTACGCTGCATGAATCGCATAATCCCCAGGTGAATCATCCAGGGTGCCAACTTTTCCTGCTGTTTCAGCGATTGCGTCATCTTTTTCATCGAATCTTGCAGATTTTGTGACATCCGGCTCACCTGGTCTTCGTGTGACGCGTCGACCAGCACGATGCCGGCTACCTCGTTTGGATATTGCCCGTTGTAAACGCGCACGTTGTATCCGCCGAACGAGTGGCCTACCAATACGAATGGCCCTTTCTCTCCCGCCGCAGCCAGCAACGCGTGTAGCTCCTTTACAATTTGTAAGCTGGTCCGCGGCGCCGAACTCCCATCGCTCCAGCCATAGCCCGCGCGGTCGTACCAGCAAACGCGTGTGAATTTTGCCGCCTCTTTTTGCACCGGCTCCCAGCCAACACCCGGCACGCCAAGGCCGCTGTCCAGCACTACGGTCGGACTGCCTTGTCCCTGGCAATCAATATTTAGTTTGAGGCCGCCAAATTCCGGCCCGAGAGACACCGCCTTGCCTTGTTGGGGAAACCTTTGCGCATCGCGGCTGTTGCCGATGGCCTGATAGCTCGCGCCAATAATGGCGGCCAAAACGATCAGCGCCACGAGCGCGAGCACCGCGCGGGTGACGAACCGCTTCACCTTTCCGGATCGTGGTGAAACATTCGTTGCAGTTTCGGGAGCCACTCGCCCCTCCTCGCCTACATGGGCCTTGTTCCGAGTAGAACGCGCGGAGTTTAGTCCCTCTCGCAGAAGGCGTCAACGGAAAGCGGTGCAGGCGAAGAATGAGACTTGGAGGTGGTACAAATGTTGGTGAAGAGCTAGATCTTCAGCCGTGCGTCCAGCGCCGTCGCTCGCGGTAACAGCGCCAGGGCGCCTAGTTCCCGGAATCGCGCCGACCGTTTACGGTACTCAAAACTTCCGGCTGGCAGAATGGCCATGAACGGCACTCCCGCCGCGCGCGCCGAAAGTGCATCGTCGACGTTATCGCCAAGATACAGCGCTTCCGCCGGATGGCGTCCGGCAAGAATCTTCAGCAAGCCATCCGGCCGCGGTTTTTTCGGCGCATCGTCCATGGTGACTACCGTGCGAAAATGCCGTGCAGCGGGCCAGCGTTCGAACGTATACGCAAATTCCTTCCGCGTGCGCCCGGTAAAAAGATTCAGTTCAAACCGCTTCGCCCACTTTTCCACCTGCCGTACCGTCACCATCATCTTCTCTTGGCGCACATTCCCGGCGTTGCCGTTTTTTCCCCAATAAAACTGCTGAAACGCATCGCGCGCTTCTTCGTAACTCGTGGGCTGGCCGAGTGCCGTCGCCCAGCGCGCCACCATATTCCAGTCGTCGTTGTTCCCGGGCAGGGCTTTCCACTTGTGCAGTTCGGACCAGGTCGCGCGCTTGCCGGTAAGAAATTTCATCGTCTCCAGCGCCGAAAGCCAGAACGACAGCCGCACGTCCACCAGCACGCCGTCCACATCAAAAATCAGAATTTTCGGAAGTGAAACTTCCTTCGCTGCGCGCACGCAAGAATTGGAGCAAAAAAAAGGCGGATCAGCAAATTCCCAAGCTGCATCGAATCAACAGCGAAGCTTCTTGCGGGTTGCTACTTCACTTTCCGGTGCTCTTCTTCTCGCGCATTTTGGCCTTCACGGCCTCCGGCAACGCGAACACCTCGTCCTGCACATCGTCGTAAGTGACCGCCGTAATCAGCGACATCGAAACGGAATCGCCGTCCCGCGACGTCGTCTTCGCCGCCATTTTCACTCCTCCAAAATCTCGATAGTCCTCGAAGGTTTCCGACGCCGCTCCCTTCCCTCCGCGCCACGCCGTATCGAATTTGTAGCCGAGCAGCAGCCCATTTTCTTTGTCGTAGAACTGCTCGTTCAGCTTGCCCCAATTGTTGACGCCCTTCAGGTGATAGCAGGGTCGTCCATCGAACTCCTGCACGTCCGCCACTTCCATCGACTTGAAATACTTCAATACATGCAGGTGGTAGTACATGTCCGCGTCACGCGCGACGGACTTTATCTCGTCACCTGCGGGAAGGTCGACTTTGCCGTCTCCGCCAACCGTCCACGCCGTCTTTCCATCGTAGCCGGTCGCGTACTCCTTTCCCCCCGGCAGCGTGGCCTTCAGAAGCAACTTCGTGCCGTCTTTGGTATACAGAACCGTCTCGACATCCAGGTTATTGCTCGGCTCCTGATACCGTCCGTGCACGGTCATCGACTTGTGCCGCAGCAAGGCGTTCTCCCCGGTGGCTCCCACGTAGCGGTCCAACACCGCTTTCGCGCTCAGCAAACCAGGTTCGCTTTGCGCGCGTAGAGGCCGCCCGCTCGAAAGGACGATGCCGGCTAAACAGCATGCTGCCGCGAACCTCA
>Ga0335073_10001482_pt1 | contig 31397 bp, 24 predicted proteins | sample Lox_Sample_22_FD_207093 | JGI IMG/M metagenome (GOLD analysis project Ga0335073, IMG submission 207093) | Soil microbial communities from Loxahatchee National Wildlife Refuge, Florida, United States - Lox_Sample_2.2 | ecosystem: Environmental > Terrestrial > Soil > Wetlands | place: USA... | reverse complement strand
GGGTCTTAGATACCGAAAAGTCGGTAACTGCCACTGGCGGGTAGATGACGCTCGACGGCCTGCCGTAGTATCGCGCGATCCGAGCCGCCACGAACTGCGAAATCGCCACGAACTCATCGACCCGGTGCGCCGTCAGCTGATCCCACATCCTGAGGTAATGCGTGATCGGCAGCATCATCATCCGCGTGAAGGCTCCAACCTCCGACCGATAATCGGGGTACATGTCCCAGATGTAACGCATGGGCGAGAGGCAGTAACAAAGATGGCGTGCGTGCGGGGCGACGATCACTCCCTTGGCGGGAGCCGACTCGTTGCTGATCACCAGATCGTAGTCCCGCAGATCGAGTTGCTCCAGCGCCAGCGGCATCAGCGGTAGGTAGCGCTCGAAGTAGCGGCTCGCAAAAGGCATTCGATCGATGAATGTCGTGAAAATTCTGTGACCGGGAAGTTCCCGTGCCGCCAGCTCCCGATCGTAGGTGTGAGTAAAGATGTCTGCTTGCGGATACAGCTTGCCCATCGCCTGCAGCACCTTCTCGCCGCCGCGCCAGGTGTGTATCCAGTAATGAATCAATGCGACACGCATACGTCGCAAAACTCAGGCCTCGAGCATCCGGCGCAACGTGTCCTGGATGGGGATTGATGGCTTGAATCCGGTCAGCGCCCACAGCCGCGCGCAGCTTCCAGTCAGCCTGAGCAACTCGTTGCTGCGCACGAGCGCCGGATTGACCCGTATCTCGGGAACGAAACCGGCGATCTCGAACGCCATATCGAGCACGCTTCGCAGCGGGTGCGCGCTCCCGGAGCAGACATTCACCGCCTGTCCCACAGCGGCCGGCGCATCCAGCAATCGGGCGTACGCCTCGACGACATCGAGCACATCCGAAAAGTCTCGCGCCACGTTCAAGTTACCCAGCTCCAATACCGGAGCTTTCCGCTTCAAATGACCGATGACCTTCGGAATCACGAAGCGCGCCTCATCCTGCCCCGGCCCAGAGTAGTTGAACGGCCGTGCAATAACGATCGGCAGCCGATCCATCCAGGTCCGCGCCATGTTTTCCATGGCGTGCTTGCTGTTGCCGTAGTGATTGACGGGCTGCGGACACATCGCTTCATCGATGGTATCGACGGCGGGCGTGCCGTACACGTGCGCCGAACTGGCGAGCAGTATCCGATCGGGTGTGCGATCGAGTGCTGCGAGCGCCTCGAGCAGGTTGAGCGTTCCAAACACATTCACGTCATAGAATGCCCTGGGATCTCCGTGAGTGACGTTCGAGATTGCCGCGAGGTGTATCACGTGCGTCGGCCTGACTGCCGCCACAATCTTCCTGGTCTCGGCGATATTGGTAAGATCGCCATGGATCTCTGCAGGCCCGGCGGTCGCTCCATTCACCAGGCCGACCATCTCCACGTCGGGCTGGCGCAGTCTCGCGGCCATGTAATGGCCCGTGAAGCCGTTGTATCCGGTAATCAATACTCTCTTCATGGACGCGCTTCAGAAACTGGTGTCTGTTCACTTCGAATGGATGCGGTTCCTGTTCAAATCACACTCGACCATCATCGAGCAGAGCTGCTCGAGCGTGGTTTTGGATTCCCATGACAGCTCACGCCTGGCCTTCGTGCAATCGCCGATCAGGGCATCCACCTCGGCGGGCCGATAGAACTCCGGATTCACCCGCACAATGACCCGTCCGGTCTGAGTGTCGATTCCGATTTCGTTCTCCTTCTCGCCTCGCCACTCGATCCTCATGCCGACCGCGGCGGCCGCTATGGTTGCAAAATCACGCACGGTCGCGGTTCGTCCGGTCGCCAGTACGTAGGTATCGGGGTGCGGCGCCTGGAGCATGCGCCACATGCCTTCCACGTACTCCCTGGCGAACCCCCAATCGCGCCGTGCGTCGATGTTTCCCAGTTCCAGAGTGTCCTGCAGTCCGAGCTTGATGCGCGCTACGCCGTTCGTAATCTTGCGGGTCACGAACTCGAGGCCGCGCAGCGGGCTCTCATGGTTGAAAAGGATACCGCTCACGCCGAAGATGTCGAAGCTCTCGCGATAATTTATGGTCATCCAATGCGCATAGAGCTTCGCTACGCCATAGGGGCTGCGCGGATGAAAGGCCGTCGATTCGTTCTGCGGAGCTTCGCGTACCTTGCCGAACATCTCCGATGTGCTCGCCTGATAGAAGCGAACCTTCGGGTTCACCTCGCGAATCGCCTCCAACAGATTGAGAGCGCCCACTCCGGTGATTTGCGAGGTGGTATGAGGCTGATCGAAGCTCACCCCGACGAAGCTCTGGGCCGCGAGATTGTAGATCTCGGTCGCGCCGCTCCTGTTGAGCAGTCGTATCGCTGATCCCATATCGGTCAGATCGAACTCCACCAGACGGAGGTTGGGGTGCTGGTCCATGCCGAGCTCGGCCAGCCGCCAGAAGCTCACCGAGCTCGTGCGTCGATATGTTCCCCACACGAGGTAATTTTTCCTGAGGAGGAATTCGGCCAGATATGCCCCGTCCTGGCCCGTTATGCCGGTGACGATTGCGACGCTCATGGTTCTCTCTCAAGTCTCATTGCGCAGATCGCGGTCCACGTACCAGTCGTCGTACCGGGAAAGCGGCTCACGCCAGCAGAGGCAGCACATGGCGAACGGAAGGTACTGTAGCTCTAATGCGCTGTATTTGGGCAGCATATTACTCAGTTACGGTCCTCGATCTTTGTGCGCCAGGTCGCGGAAGTATCGCTCTGCGTGGCGCTGGTGGTGGTTCCGTTCAAGATTGAAGACCGGCAGTTCCGGCCCACCTCCCTGTGAAAGAGCCCGCAGATGGCATCGCCGAAATCCGCTATGCTTCGACACCAGCCCTGAACGCCAAAGACAGTGCAGAGTTCTTCGCAGCATGACGTCGGCGCGAACGTTGGGTACTCGTCGGTCTCGGAATCCGCGTGCCGGGTAATGAATCCGGAGAGCCTGGCGGCTATCATCGAGCACGGGCGCGGCATGCTCCTGCAGAAGGTCGAGCCCGATCCATATCTCTCCGAGGTGGCCGGGCGAAGTCGATCGCATTGGCTTCTCGGAAACGCCGTGCAGATGGTATACCAGCGGCAGGTTGGTTTTCTGTCGGATCTGATTCTAGGTTACACAGGCCGACCCGCAGGAAAAGTGAACATCCTCGACTGGGGCTGTGGGCGGGGGCACATCACGTATTTGCTGAGAAAAAAGGGATTTTCAGTTACGGCTTGCGACCGTGACGGTGGGGCTGACGACAACTCCGCGTTCCGACCGGAAAGGCCCATTTTAATCGAGCAGGGCATCGACGTCGTGCCGCTGACGGATGATGTGAAACTCCCTTTTCAAACCGGCTCGTTCGACTGCGTGACGAGCTTTGGTGTCCTTGAGCACGTAGCGCGGGATCTGGACTCCCTCAAGGAGATCCGGCGTGTCCTCAGGCCCGGGGGGCTTCTCTACATCACCTTCTTGCCGTATTGGCTTTCGTGGACACAGGCGGCTGCGAGGCTCTTCGGTGACCGGTATCACGATCGACTCTACCGGCGTCGCCGTCTGCGCGAGCTGGCGTACGCTGCGGAATTCCGGGTACAGGCAGTATGGTTTGGTCAGCTATTTCCGAAGAATCCTACCCCCCTGGTGCTCGACCGTGTGCTGGAACCGATAGACCGACTGGCGTGTCGGTACACTCCACTCAAGTACTTCGCCACGAACCTCGAGGCGGTGCTTACCGCCAATTGAGAACACGGCGGAGAGTTTCGGGGTCATGCGGCAGCCGTGCGCTCAGCCATCAGGAGAACATCTGCTCGATCGTCCTGACGGATCGCGGGTGCCCATACGTATTGTAGAGGTAATAACGCGGCGGCACGTATATCTCATTCAGGTCCCGCGGTATGTCCGGGAATGCCCCCCTGAACTCTTCCCTCAGGAAAAAGGCGTTGGCTCCAGAATGGGCGTTACAGCACGCCAGGAAGAACCCAAACCTGGAGAACAGGTCCACGAAGCTGCATAGAGATGCGCCAAAGTAGTCATCGCCGTACCACCTATGCGTCACGTCGTAATCCATCTGCCATCGGACCGGCGGCGGAAATTTGGCGTTGTACTCCACAATGAAGAGCTTGGGGTGGAATCCATTCTCAAGAAGCTTCTCAACCAGATAAATGTCATTTCCGTCGAGATCGAGCGAGATCACATCTACTGACTGATTCCTTAGATTCCTACGCCCTTCCTCAGCCAACCCAACGATGTTATCGCGTGTAATCCACGCTCTCCTGTAAGAGAACGTCTCGATCGATTGTCTGGTCGAGTACGCGAGCTTTTCCCCTCCCACCCAGAATCCCTTCCACCCAAGCGCCTTCAGGATGAGGGTGTTGTTTTCAGTGCCGTTTCCCACCCCGAACTCCGCAAACGTCCCGGTCTCCAAAGACTGTATGCGTCTGAGGATCTCAAGCGTGATACCGTCCTCGTCGGTTTGCGAGAAGCACTTCATTCCATGCCTGCTCAATGGGTTCGGATGCGCAAGCTTCAGCGATAGGGCTTGGTAACCGACGACAATATCCCTCAATTCCCCCAGATACGCGAGACCAAGGATCTTGGCCTTGAGGCGTTTCATGAGCGCGACCGGAAATCGAATTCGCCTGAGTAGCTTCTTCATCGTTCTCTCTCGAGTAGTGCGCCGCCCTCTGCTGGGCTCGAAGGTCGCGCCAATGAGAGAAGTCGCCGAGATGATTCGCAGTCATCTTGCATGGCGCTCGCGGGACGCAGTTGGCAGATTATCCATGGATTTTCCGTAAAACGCGTGACGGTCGCCACTGTTCGCTGAGGTTACGGCTCGCCGGCCATTCCAGGAGAGGATTGCGCCGGCAAACCCGCATCCCGCGCAGCACCAGCCAGTCGCTATCTGTCATGCGCGGATGCAGCCTGCGCCCGGCGGACTCGGTATCCATTTTGGCGGGCCGATCTTACGCAATCCGGGCGATCTGCAAGTGTGACCTCCAGCAAAGAAAAACTGGCGGAGAGACGGGCTAGCACACGTTCCGGCGAGAATATTGTAATGAATCGCGCAAATGTGAGCTGGCTCGGAGTTTCGAGTCCCGCTGCAGTCGGCATGGAAGTTCGCAGAGTCGTTCGTTATTATCCAATATGTCCGTAGCGATATTTCGGGACGCGCAGCCATGCTCCTCAAATGGTGGAACGCCCGCGAAGTCGTCGAGACCGGCAAGACGCTAGCCGATCACTTCCGGCCTCAGGAAGGACGCGAGCGCCCGGTGCACCGGGAGGTCCGCCCGCGCACGCCTCATCCACGCGAGCTCGAGAGCTTCCTTCGGCGTGTAACGAGGGAGGTCGCGCCGCTCAAACTCGGCCTCCTGAAGCGTGCCAAGCTGCTGAACTCCTTCAAGTGGAGGCTGCTGGAGCATGGCTTTGACCGCAGGCAGGCCGACGAGCTGACGCAGATGGTGCTCTTCCACCTCTATGGCAGCCAAGGGAAGCTCGCGGTCCCCGCAAGTCGCGAGGCGCCCGATCCGACCAACGCTTCCGCCCTGCGCATCGCGCCACTGCTGGCGGAAGCGGATGCGCATTTCGCGGCGGGCCGGCGTTCCGAAACGGTTGTCAGCCTGGAGCGAGTGCTCCGAATCGATCCCGACCATGCCGTCGCGCATGCAAAGCTCGGCGCCGCACTGTGCTATCTGGGGCGGTATGACGAGGCGGAGTCGATGCTGCGGCGGGCCGTGGAGCTCGACCGCCGCAACGCCGAGGCGCATTCCAACCTGGGAGCGCTCCTTTACTACAAAGGAGCGTTTGCCGCTGCGGAAACCGCTTTACGCAGGGCTGCGAAGCTCAATCCCAGGAACTTCGAGGCGCTGGTGAGCCTCGGCATGACGCTCGGCGCCCGCAGCCGATTGGGCGATGCGGCGAGCTCTTTTTCCAAGGCCCTCGTTCTGAAGCCTCGTCACCCTGGCGCGCTGTGCGGGCTCGGATGGCTTGCGAGCATCGAGGGTCGCTTTCAGGAGAGCGAGAGGCTGTACTGCGACGCGCTCGAGTCTGACCCGAAGAAGCCACATGCATGGGCCGGGCTGGCCGCAGTGCGACGCATGACGGCGGCCGATGGCGAGTGGCTCGAAAACGTCAGGCGACTGGCTAGCGCAGGCCTTCCCCCGGTCGATGAAGCCGCACTCCGCTTCGCGATGGGAAAGTATTTCGATGATGTCGGAGACTTCGCCGCGGCGTTCGACCACTACAAGCGCGCCAACGAGCTGCAGAAGCTGGCAGCGAAGCCTTACGACCGGAACGAAAGGTGTTCCCAGGTGGATGACACCATCCGTGTCTACGCGGCTGAGGCGATCGGTCGGCGGGTCGAAGGGGCGAGCCAGTCTGCAAAGCCCGTGTTCGTGGTCGGCATGATGCGGTCCGGGACCTCGCTCGTGGAGCAAATCATCGCATCTCATCCGCGTGCGGCCGGCGCCGGAGAGCTCGACTTCTGGAAGGACGCGGCGCTGAAGCATCGCGATCGCCTTCAGGGGGGAGTGCCGGATGCGCCCCTTGCGAAGAAGCTCGGGGACTCATATCTCAATGCTCTGAGCGGGCATTTCCGTGACGCACTGCGAGTGGTCGACAAGTCGACGTTCAACTCGGACCATCTTGGACTCATCCACGCCGTGTTGCCGAACGCACGGATCATCCACGTGCAGCGCGATCCTGTAGACACATGCCTGTCGTGCTATTTCCAGCAGTTCGCCAACGCCGCCAGCTTCACGTTCGACCTGGCGGACCTTGCGCACTACTATCGGGAGCATCACCGCCTGATGCAACACTGGCGCAAGGTGTTGCCGGCGGGAGCGCTCCTTGACGTACCGTACGCCGAGCTCGTGGCGGATCAGGAGTCCTGGAGCCGGCGTATGATCGACTTCGTCGGACTCGAGTGGGATCCGCGCTGCCTCGAGTATTACGCGACGCAGCGGCCCGTTCTGACCGCGAGTAACTGGCAGGTGCGGCAGCGGATCTATTCGAGCTCCGTCGGACGGTGGCGAAAGTATCAGAAGTTCATACGCCCGCTGCTCGAGTTGCGGGAACTGGAGCCCGCTTGAATCACAAAGCGGTGTTCCCGCTTCCCAGGGCTGAGAGCAACGCCTCGTTTCCTTCCTGCTTTGCGAAGTCGAGGGCTGTTGCGCCGCGGTATCTGAGCTCGGGGAAAATCGGAGCTACTCGATCCCCAGCTTCTTGATCCGATACCGCAGCGCCCGGAAGCTCATGCCCAACAGTTTCGCCGCCGCCGTCTTGTTGTAACGCGTCTTCTCCAGCGCCTTGACGATGGCGTCGCGCTCGATTCCCTCGAGATGCTCCCCGAGGGCGGCGTTGCCGGCCGTGGCGGTCACGGTTGGCAGTGGCACGGGTGCTGTCGGGCGCGACGTGGTGCGAAGTTTGATGTGCTCGGCGGTGATCACGCCGCTGACGCAAAGGGTGAGGGCACGCTCGAGGACGTTCTCGAGCTCGCGCACGTTGCCGGGGAAGGGATAGGACTGCAGGAGCTCGAGCGCGTCTTCCCCCAGCTGCGGCGGTTGCATGCCGGTGCGACGCCCGAGTCTCTCCAGGATCGCCTGGGCGATGTCGGGAATGTCCTCGGGCCGCTCGCGCAGTTCCGGGACGCGCAGCTCGATGACATTGATGCGGTAGAACAGGTCCTCGCGGAAGAGGCCCTGAGCGACGAGCTCGGCGAGGTTCTTGTGCGTGGCGGAGAGGATGCGGACGTCGACCGTTTCTTCCCGCGACTCGCCCACCGGGCGCACGGTCTTCTCCTGCACGACGCGAAGGAGCTTGACCTGCATGTGTAGCGGCAGGTCGGCCACTTCGTCGAGGAACAGGGTGCCGCCCTCGGCGGATTGCACCAGACCCTTCTTGTCGGCGACGGCGCCCGTGAAGCTGCCGCGCTTGTGGCCGAAGAGCTCGCTCTCCATCAGCTCCGTCGGGATCGCGCCGCAGTTGACCGCGACGAAGGGGCCTTCGCGGCGGGCGCCCGACTCATGAATCATGCGGGCAACCAGCTCCTTGCCGGTGCCGGACTCGCCAAAGATGTGTACCGGCGCCTGGCTGCGGGAGACCCGCGTGATCATCTCGCGCAGTTGCTCCATCACCTGCGAATGGCCGATGAGCCGCGCGCTGCTGGGGTCGGTGGACGCATCGGACGAGCCGCCGGCGCCCAGGCGGATGGCGCTGCCGACGAGTTTGCGCAGCACGCCCAGGTCCAGAGGCTTCGATACGAAATCGAAGGCGCCGAGCTTCAAGGCACGGACGGCGGACTCGACATTGCCGTGGGCGGTGATCACCGCGACCGGCACAGTCGAGCGGTTCTCCTGGATCCAGGCGACGAGGTCGAGGCCGTCGCCGTCCGGCAGGCGCATGTCGGTGAGGCAGAGGTCGAACGCCTCGCTCTTGAGGAGCTTCCTGGCCGTGCTGACGTCTCCCGCGGTACGGGTGCGCAGGTTCATGCGGCTCAGGGTCAGGCTGACGAGCTCGAGCAGGTCAGGCTCGTCGTCCACGATCAGCACGGCCGGCTTGGCCGGTTCGGGGCGGGCGCTCGTCAAAGGTGCGTTCAATGCTCGACCTCCCAGCGTCGAGGGTCTGCGAATACCAGCCTAAAAACGCTGCCGCCGCCGTGACGTGCCTCATAGAGCAGCGTGGCGCCATTGGTCTGGGCCAGTTCCCGGGCCAGAAAGAGACCCAGTCCCGTTCCGCGGCCCCCGGTGAAGAAGGGCTCGAAGATGCGGTCGATGTGCTCCGCCGCCACCCCGGGGCCGCGGTCGGCCACCTCGAGGAAGGGGCGGCCGTTCGACATCAGGCGGCCGCAGCGCATCTCGATGGCACCGCCGGCGCCGAGGGCATTGCCGTTCGGATAAGCGTAGCGCATGGCATTCTCGCAGAGATTCCACACGATCTGCCGCAGCTGGCTGGGATCGAAGCGGACCTCGATCTCCGCGGTCGGGCCGCTCACGTGCAGCCGCTCGCGCGGCCATTGCATGGTTTCGCCGAACTCCTCGCAGAATTCCTCGCTCCAGGTCTGAAGCGGCAGACGCTCCAAACGCGCCTCCTCGCGGCGCGAGAGCCTGAGCACGCTGTCGATGATGCCGCTCACCCGCTCGGCGTTGTTGCGGATGATCTCCGTCAGTCGCCGCTCCTGCGGCTCGAGATGCGGCGACTCCGCAAGGAGCTGGCCCGCGTGGCTCATGGCGCCGACGGGATTGCGGATCTCGTGCGCGATGCTGGCGCTCAGCCTGCCGAGAGCGGCGAGCTTCGACTGCTGCACTTTCTCAGTGATGAGGCTGGTGTCTTCCAGGAAGACGAGCACGGGAGCGGGCATCGCGGTGCCGAGCGGCGCGAAATGCGCCCGGATGATCTGCGCGCCGTCAGCGCCCACGAAAGTCTGCTCCAGCGCGGGAAAGATGCCGGTATCGCCGTTGCTCTGCCGCCAGCGCTCGAGCAGGTACAGCAGCCGCGGCGAGGATTCGCCGAGGAGCGCATCCGGATAGGCCTTGTCATCGCCGAGCATGCGCGCCGCCGACTCGTTGATGAGGCGGATGCGCTGCTGATCGTCAACCACCAGGATGCTCTCGCGCAGATGCTGCACGATGTACTGCGAGAGCTGCGCCAGATTCGCGAGGTCGACCTCCTGGCGGCGCAGCGTCGCCTCGCTCTCGCGGATGCTGTTGGCGAGCGGCCAGGCCAGCACCGCGATCGCGAACAACACCACGCCCAGCACACCCGCCGTGGTGTATTCGGCGAAATGCAACGGCGCGCTGAGGCCGACCAGGAACTGCTGCACCAGCACGGCGAGCGCCGCCATCGCCGCGATGAGCAGCGCGTCGCGGTGCTTCGCCAGCGTCGCCATGGCGAGCACCGGCAGCACGAGCAGGATGCCGAAGCCGCTCGCTACACCGCCGCTCGCGTAGAGGATGAGGCCGATCGCCGTCGAATCCACGCTGGCATTGACGAGCGCCACCAGCCGCAGCGTCGACCAGCGCAGCCGCCGCGCGATGATGAGCAGCACCGCCGCCGTGAGATAGAGCAGGCAGGCCGAGAGGAAGAGGGCCGGGTGCGGCACCATCGTGACCGGCTGGCCGGACAGCCACAGCGCGCCCAGCAGGACCACCGGCACGAGCACCCGGTAGAGATTCAGCAGGCCGACGACGCGCCAGGCGATATCGGCGGAAGCGGTGGGTGAGGTCGCGGCGGTGGCCGACATGGGCGATGAGGAGTGGGGGTGCTCGAGGGAGGAGTGGGAAGCGCGCGACTCTACCACCTTCGCGCCACCGCGGTCCGCGACCTGGGTCGCCACCTGCCCTCCCTTTGGCCGTCTCTTTGGCGCCCTCTCTGGCGGCAAAGGCCGTTTTTGGACACAATGCGAAGTTCACGTCACGTCGGATCGAATCCCCAGGATCTCTGAATGAATCTGCACGAATATCAGGCCAAAGAGATATTCAGGAATTACGGCATCCCGGTGCCTGCCGGTCGCGTGGCCGCGAGCGCCGATGAAGCCGTCGCCGCCGCCAACGCGCTCGGTGGGCCGGTGTGGGTCGTCAAGGCCCAGGTCCACGCCGGCGGCCGCGGCAAGGCCGGCGGTGTCAAGCTGGCCCGCGACAGTCAGACGGTCCGCAGCGCCGCCGATGCCATGCTCGGCACGCGCCTGAAGACCAAACAGACCGGTCCCGAGGGCCTGCCGGTGGAGCGGGTCTATGTGGAGTCGGGCTCGGAGATCGAGCGCGAGATCTATCTCTCCCTGACGCTCAATCGCGAGAAGGGTCGCATAGCCCTCATAGCCTCCGCCGCCGGTGGCATGGACATCGAGGAGGTCGCGGAGAAGACGCCGGAGCGGATCCTCAGCGCCACCATCCATCCCGCGGCGGGCCTGCAGCCCTACCAGGCGCGGCAGATCGCCTTCGGCCTCGGGCTCACGGGCCCGCAGATCGCGGAATTCCAGGCGATCGCCACGGCGTTGTACGAGCTCTACATGGAGCAGGACGCGAGCCTCGTCGAAGTCAATCCCCTCATCGTGACCAGGGCGGGCAAGCTCGTGGCGCTCGACGCCAAGATCAACATCGATGCCAACGCCGTATTCCGCCACCCCGACCTCGCGAAGCTTCGCGATGCCAACCAGGAAGATCCGATGGAGCGCCGTGCCGCCGAGCACGAGCTCAACTACGTGTCCCTGGACGGCGACATCGCGTGCATGGTCAACGGCGCGGGCCTGGCAATGGCAACAATGGACCTGATCAAGCTGCACGGCGGCCAGCCCGCCAACTTCCTCGATGTCGGCGGCGGCGCGACCAGCGAGCGGGTGACCGCGGCTTTCCAGCTCATCCTCTCCAACCCCAAGGTTCGCGCGGTGCTGGTCAACATCTTCGGCGGCATCGTCCGCTGCGATCTCATCGCCGATGGCGTGATCAATGCGGTGAAGAACGTAGGCGTAAAGGTACCCGTAATCGTCCGCCTCGAGGGCACCAACGCCGACAAGGCGCGCGCGACCCTGGCCGGTAGCGGCCTCACCATCACTCCTGCCACAGATCTGACGGATGCCGCGCGCAAGGTCGTCGCGCTTGCGGCCGGAAAGTAAGGGTTTCCAGCATGAGCATTCTGGTCAACAGGTACACTAGGGTCATCTGCCAGGGCTTCACCGGCAAGCAGGGCACCTTCCATTCGGAGCAGGCAATCGCCTACGGGACCCAACTCGTGGGCGGCGTCACGCCCGGGCGCGGTGGTCAAAGGCACCTGGGCCTGCCCGTTTTCGATACCGTCAAGGATGCGGTGCGGGAGACAGGTGCCACCGCCAGCATGATCTATGTGCCGGCGGCGGGTGCCGCCGACTCCATTCTGGAGGCCGCCGATGCCGGCATCGAGCTCGTGGTCTGCATCACCGAGGGCGTGCCGGTCAATGACATGGTGCGTGTGAAGTCGGTGCTGGCAGGCTCGGCTACGCGCCTGGTCGGTCCCAACTGCCCGGGCGTCATCACCCCGGACGAATGCAAGATCGGCATCATGCCCGGCTTCATTCACAAGAAAGGCGCGGTCGGCATCGTCTCGCGCTCCGGCACGCTGACTTACGAAGCGGTCTTCCAGACGACCAACATCGGTCTCGGCCAGAGCACCTGTGTCGGCATCGGCGGCGATCCCGTGCGCGGTCTCAACTTCGTCGACGTGGTCGAGCTCTTCGAGCGCGACCCGCGGACCGAGGGCATCATCCTGGTGGGTGAGATCGGCGGCAGCGACGAGGAGGCGGCCGCGCACTTCATCCGCCGCTTCGTCAGCAAGCCGGTGGTGGCCTACATCGCCGGTGTCACCGCGCCGGCAGGCAAGCGCATGGGCCATGCGGGCGCCATCGTTGCCGGCGGCAAGGGTACGGCAGCCGACAAGTACGAAGCGTTCGAGGCGGCAGGCGTGCGCACCGTCAAGTCACCTGCGGAGCTCGGCACCGCGATGAATGAGCTGCTGCGACGTCGCCGCGCGAGCGCCAAGGCGAAGGCCGTGCGGCCTGTCGCAGCACCGCAGGCTGCGGCGCGAGCGACCGCAAAGGTTGCCGGAAAACCCGCCGGAAAGCCCGCCGGAAAGCCTGCCGCCAAGCCAGTGAAGCGCGCCGCCAAGCCCGCTCCCGCGCCGGCATCGCTGCGCGGCAAGCGAGCGACGCCTGCGAAGTCCGCCGCCGGCAAGAGGAAGTCGCCTACCGCGCGCAAGGGCAGACGCCGCTAGGCACCGCATGACAAAATCGTCGGGAGCGATTTTGGACGGCGACAGCCGGCCCGAAGGGGTTTCCCAGTGAATGTCGACTCGCGAACGCGGATCTCAGAGGGCGCAGGGACGGGGCCTCGCAACGAGTCGCTCCGCATCGCGCTCGCGCAACTCGACCTGCTGGTCGGCGACGTGCAGGGAAACGCGGCGCGCGTGATCGAATCCGCGCGCGCCGCGAGCCGCGAGCATCACGCCGATCTGATCGCATTTCCCGAGCTCACCCTCTCCGGCTATCCGCCGGAGGATCTGCTTTTCCATCGCGGCTTCCGCCGCCAGATCGAGTCGGGACTGGAGGAGGTCTGCCGCCAGGTGTCGGGTCCCAGCGTCATGGTGGGATATCCGGAATATACGCGCTCTACCATCTACAACTCCGCCGCGCTCATCGCGGACGGTGCGGTCGCGGCCATCCACCGCAAGGCGGAGCTGCCCAACTACAAGGTCTTCGACGAGAAGCGCTACTTCCACGCCGGCGCGCAGCCGACGGTCGTGGACTGCAAGGGTTTTCGGGTGGGCCTCCTCGTCTGTGAGGACATCTGGGAGCCGGAGCCGGCGCAGCTTGCGCGATCGGACCGCGCGGAGCTGCTCGTCGTCATCAACGCATCTCCCTACGAGCGCAACAAGCAGCGCGAGCGCGAGTCAGTGGTCCGCGCGCGCGTAGCCGACGTGGCTCTGCCCATCGTGTATATCAACATGGTTGGAGGCCAGGACGAGCTGGTGTTCGACGGCAATTCCTTCGTGATGGATGCGCAGGGGGAAGTCGTCATGCGCGCCCCGGCCTTCGCGGAAGGCACCTACTTCGTCGATTTCGAGCGGCAGGGCCGCAGCCTGGTGGTGCCGGTCCCCGGCGAAGTCGCACCTGAGTTGAGCGACGAAGCGAGTATCTACAGTGCGTTGGTGCTCGGGGTGCGGGACTACGTCAATAAGCACGGCTTCCCGGGCGTCGTGATGGGACTTTCCGGAGGTGTCGATTCCGCACTGACGCTCGCGATCGCAGTCGATGCGCTCGGCGCAGATCGCGTGCATGCGGTCATGATGCCTTCGCGCTATACCGCCTCGATGAGCCTGGAGGATGCCGTGGAGGAGGCGCGCCTCCTCGGCGTCAGATACAGCGAGCTCTCGATCGAAGGCATGTTCGAGGCGACGCTCGCAACTCTGAAGGGTGAGTTCGCGGGGCGACCGCCGGATGCGGCGGAGGAAAACATCCAGTCACGCTGCCGCATGCTGCTCCTCATGGGCATCTCCAACAAGACGGGCCGCATGCTGCTCACCACCGGCAACAAAAGCGAGATGGCAGTGGGCTATGCCACCCTCTACGGTGACATGGCCGGCGGTTTTGCGCCCATCAAGGATTGCAGCAAGCTGACGGTCTACCGCCTGGCGGCCTATCGCAACGGATTGGGAAGGGTGATACCGCAGCGGGTGATCGACCGCGCGCCGTCGGCGGAGCTGCGCTACGAACAGAAGGACTCCGATTCCCTGCCTCCCTACGAGGTGCTGGATCCCATCCTCGAGGCCTTCATCGAGGAGGATCTGTCGGTCGGTGAGATCGAGGCGCGCGGCTTCGACCGCGCCACGGTCGGCAGAGTGCTGGATCTCGTCAAGCGCAACGAGTACAAGCGCCGCCAGGCACCCCCGGGGGTGAGAGTGAGCCGCCGCGCCTTCGGCCGCGATTGGCGCTACCCGATCACGAACGGATACCGGCGCTAGCGCCCTACCAGATGTGCCACCAGCGCCGCTGGGTCGCGGCCGCGACCTGCGTCACTTTGCCGCTGAAATTGGCGGCGTAGACCTTGCGGGACTCGTCGGCAAGGGTCTTCATCCCCAAGCGGTCGTAGCTGACGATCATGATGGCGAGCGCATCTTTCGTAGCGGGCGAGCCCTCGTAGTTGTCGATGACGAGCTTCGCCCGCCGCACCGCGCCGACGTAGGCGCCGCGACTGAGGTAATACCTCGCCACGGCAACATCATACGAAGCCAGCCGGTCGCGAAGATAGACCATTCTCTGCCGGGCATCGTAGGCGTAGGCGCTCTTCGGGTACTCCGTCACCACCGTGCGGAAGGCCGCGAAGGACTTGTTCGCCGTGGTGGGGGGACGCTTGGAGAGGTCGACGCGGAAGAGCTTTTCGATGGGGTTCGGCTGCTTCTCGAAGTTCACCAGACCTTCCATGTAATAGGCGTAGTCGACGCGCGGATGGGTCGGGTTCTCGCGGATGAAGGTATCGCAGGCGTCGATGGCGGAATCGGTCTCGCCCGCGCGGTAATATGCGTAGATGAGGTCGAGCTGCGCCTGATGCGCCTGATCGGTGAAGGGAAAGATCGCCGTCAGCTGCTCGTAGGTCTTGATGGCGCCGTTGAAGTTGTACTCGTCCATATCATGGTGGGCCCGCTGGTAGAGCACCTGGGGGCTCGACACGCCGTGCTTGCGGTGGGCGCAGCCGGTCAGCGCGACAGCGCAGATGCACAGGCCAAGAATGATGGGACGCAGGTGGCCTGCCACCCGAAGCCCGGAGGGCGTAGGGTGGCTATGACGGGAGACGAGATTGAGCATGGCGCGGGAGTATAGCGAATCCGCCGGCAGCCCTTCGGACTCAGCGGACGGTGCGGAGTTCCGCACCCATTCCCTGGTACTGCCCGAAGCCGCCGCGGGTCTCAGGCTCGATCAGGCGCTCGCGCGTGCGCTGCCGCAGTATTCCCGCGCGCGCCTGCAGGGCTGGATCGAGGCGGGCGCCGTCCTGGTGGAGGGGCGGCGGCTGCGGGCGAAGAACAAGGTGCTCGGGGGTGAGCGGGTCGAGGTCGCGGCGCGCCTCGAGGCCGACGAGCGCGTCGCGCCGGAAGCGCAACCACTGGCGGTGGTCCACCAGGATCGCGCGCTCCTCGTCATCGACAAGCCGGCGGGCATGGTGGTGCATCCCGGAGCCGGAAATTCCAGCCGAACCCTGCAGAACGCGCTGCTCGCTCTCGATCCGAAGCTGGCCCTGGTGCCGCGCGCCGGGCTGGTGCATCGCCTCGACAAGGACACGAGCGGGCTGCTCGTCGTGGCGCGGACCCCCGAGGCGCACTCGAGACTCGTCGCCGCGCTCGCGGAGCGGGAGATAGAGCGCATTTACCTTGCGATTTGCAAGGGCGCGATGACGGGCGGAGGCACGATCGATGCCGCGATAGGACGCCACCGCACGCAACGCACGCGCATGGCAGTGCGGAGTGATGGACGCGAGGCTGTTACCCACTACCGCATCGCCAAGCGATATCGCGCCCACACTCTGGTGCGGGTGCAGCTCGAGACCGGAAGGACGCACCAGATCCGCGTTCACCTCGCACACATCGGCTATCCCATCGTCGGTGATCCGGTATATGGCGGCCGCGGGCGGTCGCCGGCCGGCAGCAGCACCGCCCTGACGGCGGCACTCAACGCGTTTCCCCGCCAGGCGCTGCACGCGGCGCGGTTGGCGTTGACCCATCCCATGACGGGTCGTGCCCTCGAATGGGAGGCGCCGCTTCCCGATGACATGGCACGACTGCTGTTGGCGCTCGATCATGACCAGCGCATTGCCGAGTCCGAGCGGTGAGCGGGCCTGATCTGATCCTACCGGACTGGCCGGCGCCGGCGGGCGTGCGCGCCGCTTTCTCGCTGCGCACGCACGGCGTCAGCCGGCCGCCTTTCGATTCCTTCAACATCGGAGCGCACGTCGGCGATGAGCCGCGCGACGTCGAGGAGAATCGCCGGCGGCTGCGGGAGTGTCTCGAGCTGCCCTGCGAGCCTGCATGGCTCACGCAAGAGCACGGCTGGCGCGTCGCGGACCTCGATCTGGAGGGCTCGGGCGGCTCGCTGGCGCCGGCCGACGGGGTGGTGACACGCGTCCCCGGCCGGGTGTGTGCGATCCAGGTGGCCGACTGCATGCCCGTGTTATTTGCATCCGAGGACGGCACGGCGATCGGGGCGGCACATGCCGGCTGGCGCGGGTTGGCAGGGGGGGTGTTGGAAGCCGTGGTTGCGGCCATGCGGGCGCCGCCGGGGGGACTCCTCGCTTGGCTCGGGCCCGCGATCGGGCAGGCGCATTTCGAGGTCGGGGAAGAGGTCCGAGCCGCATTCCTCACCGCCGATCCAGGCGCGGCGGCCGCTTTCCGCGCGAACCCGCGGGGCCGGTGGCAGGGCGATCTCTACGGGCTGGCGAAGCGGCGGCTGGCCGCGCTCGGCGTGACACAGGTTCACGGCGGCGGCTGGTGCACGTATGCTGACGCCAGAGGCTTCTTTTCGTACCGGCGGGATGGCCGCTGCGGCCGAATGGCGGCCTTGATCTGGAGGACTTGAACGGCAGGCGATTGACCCCCAGTTCGCGGCTATCCGAAACCTTTTGAAGGTCTTTCCCGATGCGGATGGACAAGCTCACGAGCCGATTCCAGCAGGCGCTGGCCGATGCCCAGTCGCTCGCCGTCGGCCGCGATCACCAGTTCCTCGAGCCCGCCCATGTGCTGCTCGCCCTCTTCGACAGCCAGGGCGGCACCGTGCGCCCGCTCCTCCTCAAGGCGGGTGCCGACGTCAATCGGCTGCGTTCCGAGCTCGGTGCCGTACTCGACCGCCTGCCGAAGGTGGAAGGCACGCCCGGGGAGATCCATGTCTCCAACGAGCTGAACCGCATCCTCAATGTCACCGACAAGCTCGCGCAGCAGCGGGGCGACCAGTTCATCCCGAGCGAGCTCTTCGTGCTCGCCGCCTTCGAGGACCGCAACCTGGCGCGCATCTTCCGCGAGACCGGCGTCGTGCGCGGCGCGGTGGAGAAGGCGATCGATGAAGTGCGGGGCGGCGAGAAGGTCGAAGACCCCAACGCCGAGGAGAGCCGGCAGGCGCTCGAGAAGTACACCGTCGACCTGACGGCGCGCGCCTCCTCGGGCAAGCTCGATCCGGTCATCGGGCGCGACGATGAGATCCGCCGCACCATACAGGTGCTGCAGCGTCGCACCAAGAACAATCCGGTGCTCATCGGCGAGCCGGGCGTCGGCAAGACCGCGATCGTCGAAGGTTTGGCACAGCGCATCATCAACGGCGAGGTGCCCGAGGGACTGAAGAACAAGCGCATCCTCGCGCTCGATATGGGCGCGTTGATCGCGGGCGCGAAGTTCCGCGGTGAGTTCGAGGAGCGCCTGAAGGCAGTGCTCAACGATCTCTCCAAGCAGGAAGGGCAGATCATCCTCTTCATCGACGAGCTGCACACCATGGTGGGCGCCGGCAAGGCGGAAGGCGCCATGGACGCAGGCAACATGTTGAAGCCGGCGCTGGCGCGCGGCGAGCTGCACTGCGTCGGCGCGACGACGCTCGACGAGTATCGCAAGTACATCGAGAAGGACGCCGCGCTGGAGCGGCGCTTCCAGAAGGTGTTGGTCGATGAGCCCTCCGTGGAGGACACCATCGCGATCCTGCGCGGGCTGCAGGAGCGCTACGAGGTTCATCACGGTGTCGACATCACCGACCCGGCGATCGTCGCGGCGGCCACGCTGTCGCACCGCTACATCACCGACCGGCAGCTTCCTGACAAGGCGATCGACCTCATCGACGAAGCCGCGGCGCGCATCCGCATGGAGATCGACTCCAAGCCCGAGGCGCTCGATCGGCTCGAGCGGCGCATCATTCAGCTCAAGATCGAGCAGGAGGCGCTGAAGAAGGAGCAGGACGAGGCCTCGCGCAAGCGTCTGGCGACGCTGCAGGAGACACTGCACGGGCTGGAGAAGGAATACTCGGATCTCGAGGAAGTCTGGAAATCCGAGAAGGCGACCCTGCAGGGCGCGGCGCACATCCGCGAGGAGCTCGACCGCGTGCGCCTGGAGCTGGATGCCGCGCGTCGCGCCGGCAATCTCGGCCGCATGGCGGAGCTGCAGTACGGCAGGATTCCGGAGCTCGAGAAGCGGCTGGCGGCGGCCGCGGCGGCCGAGAGCAAGGCGCCGCAACTGGTGCGCAACAAAGTGACCGAGGAGGAGATCGCGGAGGTCGTCTCCAAGTGGACCGGCATCCCGGTCTCGAAAATGCTCGAGGGTGAGAAGGAGAAGCTGCTGCGGATGGAGGAGGCCTTGGGCCGCCGTGTCGTCGGCCAGGAAGAGGCGCTCAAGATCGTGTCGAACGCGATCCGCCGCTCGCGCGCCGGGCTTTCCGACCCGCGCCGTCCCAACGGGTCGTTCCTCTTCCTCGGCCCCACCGGCGTCGGCAAGACCGAGCTCTGCAAGGCGCTCGCCGCGTTTCTCTTCGACACGGAGGATGCGCTGGTGCGCATCGACATGTCGGAGTTCATGGAGAAGCACTCGGTGGCGCGGCTCATCGGCGCCCCGCCGGGCTATGTCGGCTACGAGGAGGGCGGCTATCTGACGGAAGCCATCCGTCGCCGTCCCTATGCCGTGATCCTGCTCGATGAGGTCGAGAAGGCCCATCCGGACGTCTTCAACGTGCTGCTGCAGGTGCTCGATGACGGCCGCCTGACCGACGGCCAGGGACGCACCGTCGATTTTCGCAACACGGTCATCATCATGACTTCGAACCTCGGCTCGCAGGTGATCCAGGAATACGCCGGCGAGAAGAACTACACGCGCATGAAGAGCGCGGTGATGGAGATCGTGCAGCAGAGCTTCCGGCCGGAGTTCATCAACCGGATCGACGACATCGTGGTTTTCCACCCGCTCGGCTCGCAACAGATCCGTGCGATCGTGGACATCCAGCTCATCTACCTGCGCAAGCGTCTGCAGGAGCGGAACATGGACCTGACGCTCGACGATGCCGCGCGCGACCTCCTCGGCGAGGCTGGCTTCGACCCCGTGTACGGCGCCAGGCCGCTGAAGCGCGCCATCCAGCAGCAGATCGAGAACCCGCTGGCGCAGCGGATCCTGCAGGGGGAGTTCGTCCCCGGGGACCGGGTCCGCGCCACGGTCCGCGACGGACAGATCGTCTTCAACAAGGCCGCCTGACTATAATCCGGCCGCAGCGGACAGCGTTTCCCGCAGACCACCAACAAATCACTATGCCGTTCTACGAATACGAGTGCCAGAGCTGCAAGTTCTACACCGAGGTGATGCAGAAGATCAGCGACCCGCCGCTCGCGAAGTGCCCTTCCTGCGGCAAGCGGACCCTGCAGAAGCTCGTGTCTGCGCCCGTGTTTCGCCTCAAGGGCAGCGGCTGGTACGAGACCGACTTCAAGTCCGACAAGGAGGGCAAGCGCAATCTCGCCGTGGAGCGCGAGGAGCCGAAGCCCGCCGCGGAGGCGTCGAAGCCGGAGACCAAGGCGCCCGCCGCTGCCGAGAGCGCGGCGAAGCCATCCGAACCCAAGGAGCCCAGCTCGACGACACGGGTGACGACGTCTGCCACGGCCCCCAAGCCTCACGCGGCAGCCGCACGGAAGCGTCCGGCCGCTGCAAAGCCGAGCGCGCGCCCGGGCGGTTTGCGGGGCAAGGCGAAGTCGGCGGCCCGGGCCAAGGCCGCGAAGCGCGGCTCGAGGCGGTGAGCCGTTGAGCACCCCGGCCGTCCAGAGTCCCGTCCCGGCGTTCCAGCCTGGGCAGCCGGCGCCGAAAAAGAAAGGCTCGCCCCTGCGGCGCTACCTGGTCGCGGGCGTCCTCGTCTGGCTGCCGATCGTCGCCTCTCTCTGGGTGGTCGGGTTCCTCTTCCGCCTGGCGGACGACACCCTGGTGCTCCTGCCGCTGCCCGCGGCGTACCGGCCGCAGGGGCTCATGGGCCTCGTGCTGCCCGCGCTCGGGGCGGTGTTCGTCTTCGTCGTGCTCCTGCTCACCGGGATCCTCGCCACCAACCTCATCGGCCGGCGCCTGCTGGTATGGGGTGAGGATCTGCTGCATCACATCCCCATCATCGGCAGCGTCTATGGCGGCGTGAAAAGCTTCGCCGAGAGCGTCTTCTCGCAGTCGAACTCGTTCCGCAAGGTGGTGCTGGTCGAGTATCCGCGCGCGGGCGTCTGGAGCCTCGGATTCCTGACCGCGGAGGACGTCCCCGAGGTCAGCCAGAGGACCGGTGAGCCGCACGCCTGCGTCTACATCTCTGCGGCCCTGAACGCCACCGGCGGCGTGCTCGCCATCCTCCCGCGGCGGCAGATCGTGGCGCTCGACATGAGCGTCGATGCCGCCATGAAGATGATCATCACCTGCGGCGTGGTCGTGCCGCCGGCCCCCGAGCGCAAGCCCGAGCTGGCGAAGAAGCCCGCCGCCTGAGATCGGCGGCACCGCGCCGACCGCTCGGGTGCGGGCGTGGGGCTGACCCGAGGAGCTTCCGCCCAATGAAAGCAATGCGACTCTCCGCTCCCGGCTCTCCCCTCCGGTTGGAGGAGGTGGCGCTGGCGCCTCTTGGCGAGCACCAGGTCCGCATCACCGTCGAGGCATGCGGCGTCTGTCGCACGGACCTGCACCTTCTCGATGGCGAGCTCCCCCACATCCATTACCCCATCACGCCCGGGCATGAAATCGTCGGCATCGTGGCCGAGGCCGGCCCGGCGGTGACGCGTTTTCGTCCCGGCGACCGGGTCGGGGTCCCGTGGCTGGCATGGACCTGCGGGCTCTGTCGCTACTGTCGCTCCGGCCAGGAGAATCTCTGCGAATACGCGCGCTTCACCGGCTATTCGGTCGACGGCGGCTACGCCGAGCAGGTCGTCGCGGACGCGCGCTTCTGCCTGCCTCTGCCCGCCGATGCTCCGGCGGCGCAGCTCGCGCCGCTCCTCTGCGCCGGCCTCATCGGCTACCGCGCCTATCGCACCGCTGGCGAGGGTACGAACCTCGGCCTCTATGGATTCGGGGCCGCCGCGCATCTGCTGGCGCAGGTGGCCCGCTCCCAAGGGCGGCGGGTGTTCGCGTTCACCAAGCCCGGCGATCTGGCCGGCCAGGCCTTTGCCCGCGATCTCGGCGCGGTATGGGCCGGCGATTCGGACCGGCCGCCGCCTGACCCGCTGGATGCCGCGATTCTCTTTGCGCCGGTCGGTGCATTGGTGCCGGCAGCTCTCGCTGCCGTGCGCCGCGGCGGCAGGGTCGTTTGCGCGGGCATCCACATGAGCGACATCCCCCGCTTTCCCTACGAGCTCCTGTGGGGCGAGCGCTCGGTGAGCTCCGTCGCCAATCTCACCCGCGCCGACGGCGAGGAGTTCCTCGAGCTGGCCCGGCGTCTCGCCCTGAGGCCGACCATCGAGTCGTTCCCCTTGAGCGCCGCCAATACCGCCCTCGAGCGGGTGCGCACGGGCGCGCTCGCGGGAGCGGCGGTTCTGGTTGCGGCCCCTCCGGGCGCCCCGTAGGATTGCCGGCCCTATGCGCTCCCACTACTGCGGACAAATCGACGAGAAACTCATCGGCCAGACGGTCGAGGTGGCCGGCTGGGTCCACCGTCGGCGCGATCACGGCGGGATCATTTTCGTGGATCTGCGCGATCGCGAGGGTCTGCTGCAAGTCGTCTTCGATCCCGATGCGGCGGAGGTCTTTCGCGAGGCGGAGCGGCTGCGCAATGAGTTCGTCATCCGCGTCAAGGGACGGGTCCGGGAGCGGCCGGCCGGGACGGTGAACGCCAATCTGGCGTCCGGCCGCGTGGAGCTGCTGGCGAGTGAGCTGGAGCTCCTCAACCGCTCCGAGCCGCTGCCCTTCCAGCTGGACGAGCAGGTGGGCGAGGAGGTCAGGCTCAAGTACCGCTACCTCGATCTCCGTCGCGAGGTCATGAGTCAGCGTCTGCGGCTGCGCCATCGGATTACGCGTGCCATGCGCACATTCCTCGACGGCCACGGCTTCATCGACCTCGAGACGCCGATGCTGACCAAGGCGACCCCTGAGGGGGCGCGTGACTACCTGGTTCCGAGCCGCACGCACCCGGGCAAGTTCTTCGCGCTGCCGCAGTCGCCGCAGATCTTCAAACAGCTGCTGATGATCGCGGGCTTCGATCGTTACTACCAGATCGTGCGTTGCTTCCGCGACGAGGACCTGCGCGCGGACCGGCAGCCCGAGTTCACCCAGCTCGACATCGAGACTTCCTTCCTGACACAGGAGGGGATCATGGAGCTGATGGAGGCACTCACGCGCTCCTTCTTCAAGGAGGTGTTGGGGGTGGCGCTGCCCGATCCCTTCGCGCGCATGACCTTCGCCGAGGCGATGCGCCGCTACGGTTCCGACAAGCCGGACCTGCGCAACCCGCTCGAGCTGGCGGACGTCGCCGATCTCGTCAGGGACTGCGATTTCAAGGTGTTCGCGGGTCCTGCCAAGGATCCGAAGGGCAGGGTCGCGGCACTGCGCGTGCCGGGCGGCGGCGCGATGCCGCGCTCACAGATCGACGGCTATACGGAGTTCGTCGGCCGCTACGGGGCCAAAGGACTCGCCTACATCAAGGTCAACGAGCGTGCGCGCGGCCGTGACGGCCTGCAGTCGCCCATCATCAAGTTCCTGAGCGATGCGGCGGTCGCGGGCATTCTGGAGCGCACGGGTGCCGCGGACAACGACCTCATCTTCTTCGGCGCCGACAGCGCCAAGGTCGTCAGCGACGCGCTCGGCGCGCTGCGCCTGAAGATCGGCCAGGACCTGAAGCTCGTGCAGCAGGGCTGGCGGCCGCTGTGGGTCGTCGACTTCCCGATGTTCGAGTGGGATGCCGAAGAGCGGCGTTGGGTCGCGATGCATCATCCGTTCACCGCGCCCAGGATCGACGATCCGGCGGCGCTGCGCGCCGACCCGGAAAAGGCCATCGCGAAGGCCTATGACATGGTGTTGAATGGCTCGGAGATCGGCGGCGGCTCGGTGCGTATCCACCGGCAGGAGATGCAGTCGACGGTGTTCGATCTGCTCGGGATCGGGGCGGAGGAGGCAACGCGCAAGTTCGGCTTCCTCCTCGATGCCCTCAAGTTCGGCGCGCCGCCCCATGGCGGCATCGCTTTCGGACTCGACCGGCTGGCGATGCTGATGGCGGGCGCCGACAGCATCCGCGAGGTCATCGCCTTCCCGAAGACGCAGACCGCGGCGGACCCGCTGACCGATGCGCCGACCGAGATCGGCGAGCCCCAGTTGCGCGAGCTGCACATTCGCGTGCGCACGCCGCCGCCGGCATAGCCCATTGGCGGCATCAATGGCCGCGCCATGAAAGACGACGCTGCGCAACACGTGGTCTACGTCCACGGGCTGTGGATGCGCGGCGGCGAGTCGCTGCTGCTCGCGCAGCGTCTGCTGCGCGAGTTCGGACTGCAGGCGCATGCCTTTCCCTACTCCGCCGGCACCTGGGGAATGGAGGAGATCACGGCGCATCTGCAGAGCTTCGTGCGGTCGCTGGATGTTCCCGCAGTGCATTTCGTCGGCCACAGTCTCGGCGGGCTCGTCATCTACCGTTATTTCGAGCGCTACCCCGAGCAGCTTCCCGGCCGGGCCGTATTTCTCGGCACGCCGTGCCTCGAAAGCCGTGCGGCCGTGCAAGCGGCTCAGGTGCGATTCATGAGCGTGCTCATGGGGCCGTCGGTCGCCGATGAGCTGCTGCGGCCGCGGGAGCGGCGCTGGACCTTCGGCCGCCCGCTGGGAATCATCGCCGGCAGTCAATCGATCGGGCTCGGGCAGTTCGTCGCCGGTTTCGAGGAAGAAAGCGACGGCACCGTGGCGGTGAGCGAGACACGCCTTCCAGGCGCTGCGGATCACATCGTGCTGCACGTCAGCCACATGGGCATGTTGGTGTCGCCGCGGGTGGCGCGGGAGACGGGCTCGTTCCTCAGGGACGGGCGGTTTTCGCTGCGGTGAGCGTTGGGTGCGGCTTGCGCTGCAGCCTCCCCGTCAGCCGGCTCACTGCTTCTTATCGGGACCGTATTTGGCGCGCCATTCCGCGACAGCTCGCCAACGAACTGAGTGCTCCTCCTCATTCCAGCAATCGCTTCAGACGGTAGATTGCGTCCAGGGCGGCTCTGGGGGTCAGCTCATCGGGCGACAGCGCGTCCAGGGCTTCGCGCACCGGGTCGGGTAGCGCTTCGGGCACCGCGGGGGCGGCGAACAGCGGCAGTTCTTTCTGTGCCTGCCTGTCACTCTTTCCATTGCCGTCGGCGCCATCCAGCCTATCCCGCTGCGACTCCAGCGCTTCGAGGTAACGGCGAGCCTGGCCGATGACATTGCGCGGCACGCCTGCGAGTTGCGCGACCTGCAGTCCATAGCTGCGGCTCGCGGGTCCTTCTTTCACGGCGTGCAGGAATACGATGCCGTCGCCATGCTCGGTGGCATCGAGATGGACGTTGGCGCAGCCGTCCACCTCGGTTGCGAGGTTGGTCAGCTCGAAGTAGTGGGTGGCGAAGAGAGTGAATGACTTGATGCGCGCGGCGATGTGATGCGCCATCGCCCAGGCGAGCGACAGACCATCGAAAGTGCTCGTTCCGCGTCCGATCTCGTCCATCAGGATGAGGCTGCGGGCGGTCGCGTTGTGCAGGATGTTGGCGGCTTCGGTCATCTCCACCATGAAGGTGGAACGCCCTCCCGCAAGGTCGTCGGCCGCGCCGATGCGCGTGAAGATGCGGTCGATGGGGCCGATGACCGCGTGGTCGGCCGGTACGTAGCTGCCGAGGTGCGCCAGTATCGTGATGAGCGCCGCCTGACGCATGTAGGTCGATTTGCCGCCCATGTTGGGGCCGGTGATGATGAGCATGCGCCGGGCGGAGTCGAGCTTCAGATCGTTCGGCACGAACGGAGTCGCCGCGAAGCGCTCGACGACGGGGTGCCGGCCACCCTCGATATCGAGCAGGGGCTCCGCCACGAGCAGCGGCGCGGTCCACTGCAGAGCGCAGGCCCGCTCGGCAAGAGCCGCGAGCGCGTCGAGCTCTGAAAGCGCGGCGGCGGTGGCCTGCAGCGGCGCGAGACAGTCCGTGAGACGTGTCAGGATGTCTTCGTAGAGCTCTTTCTCGCGCGCGAGGGCGCGCTCGCGCGCGCCGAGGACCCGATCCTCGAAGCTCTTCAGCTCCGCGGTGATGAAGCGCTCCGCGGATTTGACGGTTTGCCGCCGGATGTAGTCCTTGGGTGCGCGCTCCGCGTCCTTGCGTGAGATCTCGATGAAGAACCCCTGCACGCGGTTGTAGCCGAGCTTCAGCCCCGCGATGCCGGAGCGCTCGCGCTCGCGCTGCTCGAGCGCGAGAAGGAAATCGTCGGTATGGGTTGCGATCTTGCGCAGCTCATCGAGCTCCGCGTCGTAACCTGCCGCGATCACATCGCCGTCCCGCACGAACGTGGACGGCTCCTCCGCTATCGCCTTGCCGAGGAGATCGACCACGTCATCGTGCTCGCCAATGCGGGCGGCAAGCTCGGCGATGAGCGGCGAATCGACCTCGCGCAAGGCCGACTTCAGGGCGGGCAGCGCCGCAAGTGACGCGCGAAGCTGGGTCAGGTCCCGCGGCCGCGCCGACCGCAGCGCTACGCGGGCCAGAATCCGTTCCACGTCGCCTACGCGAACGAGCCGTTCACGCACGCCTTCGAAACGCCGCGAATCGATCATCGCGCCCACCGCCTGATAACGCGCACGAAGCGTCGCCTGGCCGGTGAGCGGTCGATTGAGCCAGCGCCGGAGCTGGCGTGAGCCCATGGAAGTCACGCACTGATCCAACACAGCGAAGAGCGTTGCGTCTTCGCGCCCCGTGAGGCTTGCATCGAGCTCGAGGTTGCGGCGCGTCGCCGCGTCGATGATGAGCGCATCCGTGCGCTCCTCGACGTGCAGCCCGCGAATGTGCGGCAGCGCTGTCTTCTGGGTATCGCGCACGTACTGCAGCAATGCGCCGGCGGCACAGATCGCGAGCGGCAGCTCATCCGCGCCGAAGCCTTTGAGATCCAGCGTACCGAGCTGATCCGTGAGCAGCCGCGAGGCGCTGGCGAGCTCGAAATTCCAGGGTGGCCGGGAGCGCAGCGCCGTGCCATTGCGCCGCACGTCCTCCTCCGCCATGCCCTCGGGTATCAGGAGCTCCGCGGGTTTCAGGCGCTCGATTTCCGCGGCAAGCGCGCTGCGGCCGCTCGCTTCCAGCACGGTGAAGCGGCCCGCGGCCAGATCGAGCCAGGCGAGGCCGAACCGCTCACCATCACTGACTGCCGCGGCGACCAGCGTCTCCTGGCGCTCCTCCAGCAGGGCCTCGTCGGTCACCGTCCCCGGAGTGATGATCCGCACCACCTCCCGCTCCACGGGCCCCTTGGATTTCGCCGGATCGCCCATCTGCTCGCAGATGGCGACGCTCTCGCCCTTGCGCACGAGCCGTGCGAGGTAGCCCTCGACACTGTGGAACGGCACGCCCGCCATCGGGATGGGCTGTCCGGCGGACTGGCCGCGAGTGGTCAGCGTGATGTCGAGGAGCGCCGCGGCGCGGCGCGCGTCGTCGAAGAAGAGCTCGTAGAAGTCCCCCATCCGGTAAAAGAGCAGTACGTCCGGGTGCCGGCTCTTGATGCGCAGGTACTGCTGCATCGACGGGGTGTGGGTGTGGATCTGATCGTTCAATGCTCGATTCCGCGGGCCGCGGGCGGGGGAGGGATTATCAGGGCATGAAGCCCATGCTCGCCAGCCGCTTGGCCACGCCGGGGAAGCGGGCTTGTGCCGCGGTGAGATCCGCCTGTCCCCGTGCCGTGAGACCTTTCCTGAGCTCCACCAAGCCGAGCGCATAACGAGCCAGCGGGAACTGGCTGCGGAGCCTCAGAGCGTCCTGAAAGTCCGCAAGGGCGTTGTCGAGCTGCCCCTCCCGCAGGTACAGCAAGCCGCGATTGCTGATCGTGATCGCGGACTCCTGGGCCATGTCGGATTTCCGTATGAGCCGCAGCGCGGTGTTGCAGTCATCGAGCGCGCGATCCAGGTCGACGTTCGCCGCCGCCTCCGAGCCGCAGCGACTGGCCAGCGCATACGACAAGTTGACGTCGTCGGGATGGTATTCGATCCATAGGTCGTATTGGTGCACCGCACCGGCATACTCCCCGGCCACGCCGTAGAGTCTCGCGAGCTGCAGGCGCAAGTCCGCCTGCTGCGGCGCGATGCGATCCACGGCATCGAGGTCGCTCTCCGCGGCGTCCGGCTGCCTGACGATCTCGAGCTGCGCTCGGGCAAGGTAGGCCTCGAAGTCGGCCGGCTGGAGCTGGATGGCTGCCGTGAAATCCGCGAGCGCCAGCTGCGGTTGGGAGCTGCGCCAGTACGCCAGGCCGCGTTGATAATGGCAGCCCGCGTCGGCGGGCTCGACCGTGCACGCCTGCGTCAGATCCGAGATTGCCTGCGGCAACTCCCCGCGGGAAGCGTCCGCCATTCCGCGACGCATGAAGCCCGCGGCATCGGTCGGCGCATTCGGTGCCGCTGTCGCCCCCGCGGCCGGGGTGTTGCCGACCGGAGCATTCGCCTGCGCCGGCGCCAGCGCCGTCACGTCGAACACGGGTCCGCCGTTGTACGTGAAGTAGACCTTGTCCTGGCTGTACGCCACATAGATGTGGTGGGCGAGGAAGAAATCCGAGCCGAGCAGCATGTCGGCATTGTCCAGCCCGATATCGCCGATCAGGAGGTGCGTGTGCTCGATGGTCTCCCCGCCGATCGAGAATTTGTCGATCGGCGCCGCCCAGACCCTGACCGGTCTGCTTCCGAGTCCGATGGTCGCGCCCGCGGGTACCACGCCGGGACTGTCGGGTGTGATGCCGGCGCGTCTCGCGGCGTCGAGCGACAGGATCGAGCGCCACGAGCCGGTGTCGAAGATTACGTGGATGTCGCGGCCGTTCACCGCGGCCTTGGCGATCAGGTGCGGCCGCTGTGCGGAGGTCCAGTCCACGCGAACCACCGCGATGGGCTGCGTCTTGGCCCAGTAGGCCAGGACGTCGTCGCTGCAGTGCTGCGGTTTGACGAAGCGCAGCACGCCATTGGCGAAGTCGAACTCGACATCCGCGATCCGGAATATGTTCTGGCCGAGAATTCCCGCGATATCGCCGCCAAAGGCGTTGTTGCCGACCAGAAACTCCGCGTCATGGCCGTTGAGGCCGGCCACCGAGAATGTCTTGGCTGTAGCGATCTTGGGAGCGAACGAGCCGCCGATGCCGCTGACGTAGTAGCCGAACGGCGCGTCGCTGAGCGGCAGCTTGAATTCCGCCGCCGCGACCGGCGAGAGGAAATCAAAGAAGCTGCCGGTATCGACGATGAATCGCGCCTCGACTCCGTTGATATCGGTGGCAATGACCGGCCGGAGGTTCTCCATTGCAACGAGAACCGGCGGAGTCATCATGAGCTGGCAGCGGCTGGCCGCACCGGCGGTCGAGAGGGATGCGGCAATGAGCACGGGGACCCAGCCGAAGGTGCGGGGGGACATGACGGGCTACGCCTGACGGGCGCGGTCAGGGCGTGAGGCCCATGTCTGAGAAACGCTTGGCGACGCCACTGTCGAGCTTCTTGGCTGCGGTAAGATCGGCCTGTCCCTGGGCCTTCTCGCCCAGGCGCAACTCCGCCAGGCCGCGGCCGTAGAGCGAGGTAGGGATACTGGGGTCGGTGTGTAGCGCGGAGTCGTAATCGTGTATGGCATCGTCCAGGTTGCCGAGGCGCAGGTAGACGAGCGCCCGGCTGTCGAGAACTTCCGGGTCGTCCGCGGACGCCCTGATGAGAGTGCCGAATTGCTCCGCTGAGTCAGTCCCCAGGTTGAGCGCTTCGTTGCAGTCATCCAGCCCCTGGCGCAGATCCCGGTTGCTGGTCGCACGCAGCCAGCAGCGCTCGTTCAATCCTGTGATCTGATCGCCTGGTACCCGGTGGTGGCTGAGCCATTGAGTGAGCTGATCCATGGCGGCCGGGTAATCACCGGCCGCGCTATATTGCTGTGCCAGCGCCATGCGCACGGGCGCAGCCGGCGAGGACAGCCGACTGACTGTATCGAGGTCGGATTTGATATCGGCCGCGGCCGTCGGATCGGTGTCGGGGTGCGACTGCAGCAGCCCTGCGCGCGCCAGACGCGCGTCGATATCGTCTGGCTGCAGCGTTATGGCAGTGGTGAAGTCCTGAAGCGCGGGTTTGAATTGACCCTTGACCCTATAGATGAGGCCGCGGTCGTAGTGAGCGTCGGCATCCTTCGGGGCGAGGTCACACGCGCGCGTCAGGTCCGCAAGCGCAAGACCAAACTGCTGCATGGCCGCGTAAGCCAGGCCTTGACGCCTGAATCCGTCGGCGTCGGTAGGGGTATCGGTGTACGGTACCTCGCCTGTGGCCGCGGTTGCCTGCGGGGTGGCGCCCGGGAGGTGCAGGTCGAAGAGCGGACCACCGTTATAGGTGAAATAGAGCTTTCTCTGGCTGTAGGCGACATAGATGCGGTGAGAGAGGAAGAAATCCTCGCCGAGCAGCATGTCCGGCATGTCGTCACCCACCTGTCCGATCTGGTGCGCCGGATCGAGGTTCGATATCAGCAGGTGCGTGTGCTGCACCTTTTCGCCGCCGAGCTGGAAGGTGTCGACCGGAGCGGACCACACCTTGTTCGTCACGGGGCCAAGGCCCCCCGACAGGCCAAGGAAGGTCGCGCCCGCGCTGTCTGGCGTGATGCCCGCGCGCTCGGCCGCCTGTAGGGAGAGGTATGATCGGGGTGCGCCGGTATCAAACCAAACGGTCATGCGCTTGCCGTTGATCATCGCCGTGGCGAGCAGCTGAGCGCGCATCGTGTCCATGGGCTGCAGGTCAACGGCCGTATACGGTGTATTGACTGCCCAATAGGCGAGCGCCTGGTGCTCGCAGCCGATGGGCTCGAAGAACCGTACCATCCCGTTGGCGAGATCGTATTCGACATCCGACATTCGCAGCACGTTCTGGCCGATCAGGCCCACATAATCATATCCGATGGTCTGGTTGATCACGAGGAACTGGAGATTCCTTACCGGCACCCCGAGGAATTCGAACGATTTGATGTTCGTGACGGACGCTGTTTGAACGCCGCCAGCGCCGACAATGTAGTGGTTGCTCCCCGGTATCGAGGTGACCGAGAGCTGATACTGGTCGGCTGCTTGCCGCCAGATCGTACTGTAGTACGCACCCGAGTCGAGCGCGAACCGCGCCGCGACCCCGTTGATCTTGGTCCACACCAGCGGGCGCAGGCCCTGCATGTCGACCGGCAAGGTGGCGAGCTGCCGGAGCTGGCAATTGGCCGCCGCAATCCCGGTTGACAGAGAGAATGCCGCCAGGGCCGCCAGGTATCCGAGTCGACGCGTGCGCACGAGGCTTCCTCCTCTTCCATCGTTATTCGTGTTCGCCAAACTGTCGTGCTTACCCCCAGGCGTCCGTAGGGTACTCCAGGAGAGCGGGCTTGGAAACGGCGCGTGCGTATCACGGCGTCAGCCCCATGTTCTCGTAAGCGACGGCCGATGCCGGGTTGCAGCTTCTGGGCCGCGGGCCCACGTCGGCGGGCGGGCCGCGATTCCAAAATCGTGTGATCGCCGGGCTGCGACGGCTTTCTGTAAACTCCGTGACATGCCTGAGACGCCGCGACCCGTCGGCGATGCCGAGCTCTATAACCTCGCCGAGGAGGTCGGGCGGCGGCTGCTCGCGGCGGGCTGGCGGGTGGTAACGGCGGAGTCATGCACGGCCGGGTGGATCGCCAAGGCGCTGACGGATGTCCCTGGCAGCTCGCAATGGGTCGATTCCGGCTACGTGACCTATTCCAACACCGCGAAGATCCGTGATGTCGGCGTGTCGGGGCGGACGCTCGCCGAG
>Ga0335073_10001481_pt1 | contig 31403 bp, 27 predicted proteins | sample Lox_Sample_22_FD_207093 | JGI IMG/M metagenome (GOLD analysis project Ga0335073, IMG submission 207093) | Soil microbial communities from Loxahatchee National Wildlife Refuge, Florida, United States - Lox_Sample_2.2 | ecosystem: Environmental > Terrestrial > Soil > Wetlands | place: USA... | reverse complement strand
CGACGAATGGCACGAGGCCCACGAGGAAGAACTTGCGGGCGCTCGTGAACAGTTCCTTGCGGAAGTACCACACGCACGCGAACGCCGTGAAGCCGTAGTAGAAGCAAACCGGGAAACCGAGCGCGGTGATCGAGTCCGACAGCACGCTTTCGGAGACGAGCAGCAGCGGCACGGTCACGGCGATCGACAGCGCGCCCATCGCAATCGTCGAGACGTCTGGCGTCAAATACGTCTTGTGGACTTTGCCCAGCACCTTGTGCACGGCTTTCCAGTGGGCCATCGACAGCGTCGTGCGGGCGGTCGGGAGGATCGTCGTTTGCGTCGAGGCCGACGCCGAGGTGAGCACCGAGATGATCAGCAGATGCGTGAGTATCCAGCCGACGGTGCCGCCGCCGAACACCGGTTTGCCCAGCGCGTTCAGCACGTCTTCCGCGTTTTCTTCGTTCGCCAGGAAGCCGACCCCGTGGAACGCCTGCGCCCCGGTCGCGACGAGCAGGTAGATCCCGAGCAGCAGCACCGTCGAGATCACCGCCGCCTTGCCCGGCCCGTTCGCCGGGTCCTCGGACTCCTCGTTCACTGCCACGCCCGAGTCCCAGCCCCAGTAGATGAACACGCCGAGCAGCACCGCCGGGAGCAGGTCACCGAAGTTCATCGCGAACGGGTTGAACCAGTCCGCCTCCGGGTCGATCGCGCCGTGCCCCGCGCTGCCGCCGTAGACCTTCACCAGAGCCGTGATCGCGAAGATCGCCAGGATGATCACCTCGGCCGTCAGCAACGCCCGCTGGATCGCCGCCGACAGCTCGATGCCCCGCCAGCAGATCCACGTCATCAACGCGATCCACAACACCGCGATGATCAAGACCAGCGCTTTGGTTTCTTCGATCCCGAACAGCTGCAGGGTGTAGATCGCCGCGATGTCCGACAGCGAGGCCATCACCAGGATGTCCGCGAGGAAGATCGCCCAGCCGTTCAGCCAGCCGAGCGAGGGGCCGAATGCGCGCGTCGTCCAGGCGAACGTCGTGCCCGCGTCCGGGTCCGCTCGGTTCAGATATTTGTAGGCGACCGAAACCAGCAGAATCGGGATGAACGACACGAGCAGCACCGCTGGCGCGTGCGTGCCGACGCCGCTTAGCGCCGCGATGAAGCCGAGCGTAGCCGCGAGCGAGTAGGCCGGCGCCGTCGAGGCCACGCCGATCACGATGTTCGAGACGTAGCTGATCGCGCCCTTCTTCAGGCCCTTGTCCATCACCCCGTGCCCTTGCTGCGCGGGACCAGCCTGTACGGCGCCGCTTTCGGTGGCCATCGTTCTTCCTCCCCAGGTGGTGGACGGGCTACTAAGAAGAAACTACGACCGGCGCCGGTCAGCGGCAATGGGCGCTTGTCCCAAAACGGACCGAGGTGCTTATACGCTCTGTATAACGCTTTAGGTCCTTCTTGACCTTAGGCATACTTGAGGCGGGATGTGTACCGCAGTACGGTTGTCCTGAGTGTCTATCGGCCACTAGTCGACGCCACGTCGGCGCTCGACGGGGAGTGGGTGAAATGAGCAAAGCCATGGATCTCGACCAGCCCGCCGGCTCGAGCGAGTCGACCGGGACGACCTGGGCACCGGGTCCCTCCGGCCCCGCGCTCGCCGAGGAGCACCCTGACCGCCTGCAGCGACTCGCCCGGCGCAACTTGTGGATGCACTTCACGCGGATGGGCTCCTACGACGAGCACCACGCCGTCCCCGTGCTAGTACGCGGCGAGGGTTGCTACGTCTACGACGAGAACGGCAAGCGCTACCTCGACGGGCTCTCCGCGCTGTACTGCGTCAACGTCGGGCACGGGCGCGCCGAGCTGGGCGAAGCCGCCGCCGCCCAGGCCAAGGAGCTCGGCTTCTACACCAACTGGAGCTATGCCCACCCGCCCGCGATCGAGCTCGCCGCGCGGGTCGCCTCGCTCGCGCCCGGCAACCTCAACCGCGTGTTCTTCACCTCCGGCGGCTCCGAGGCCGTCGAGTCGGCCTGGAAGCTCGCCAAGGCCTACCACCGCGCGCGCGGCGAGGCCACCCGGCACAAGCTGATCTCCCGCCACCTCGCCTACCACGGCACCTCGATGGGGGCGCTCACCGCGACCGGGCTGCCGCCGCTGCGCGAGCCCTTCGAACCGCTCACGCCCGGCGGGGCACACGTGCCCAACACGAACTCCTATCGCTGGCGCGAGGACCGCGACCCGCTATGGGCAGCCGACGCGATCGAGGACGCGATCCAGTTCGAGGGGCCCGACACCGTCGCCGCCGTTCTGCTCGAGCCCGTGCAGAACGGCGGCGGCTGCTTCGTCCCGCAAGACGGTTACTTCCAGCGCGTACGCGAGATCTGTGACCGCCACGGCGTCCTGCTGATCTCAGACGAGGTGATCTGCGCCTGGGGCCGGCTCGGCCACTGGTTCGGCTGCGAACGCTACGGCTACCAGCCGGACATGATCACGACCGCGAAGGGGATCAGCTCGGCTTACGCCCCGCTCGGCGCGGTGATCGCCGGCGACCACGTCGCCGAGCCGTTCCTGCACGGCACGACCTCCTTCGCCCACGGCTTTACCTTCGGTGGGCATCCCGTCTCTTGCGCCGTCGGCCTCGCCAACCTCGCGATCATTGAGCGCGAGGGGCTCAACGAGCACGTGCGTGCGAACGAGGGCGCCTTCCGCACGATGCTCGAGAGCCTGCGCGACCTGCCGATCGTCGGCGACGTCCGCGGGGCCGGATATTTCCAGGCGATCGAGCTCGTCAAGGACAAGGAGACCAAGGAGACCTTCGACGGTGAAGAGTCCGAGCGCTTGCTGCGCGGCTTCCTCTCCGGCGAGCTGTACCGGCGCGGGTTGATCTGCCGCACCGATGACCGCGGCGACCCGATCGTGCAGCTCTCGCCGCCGCTGATCGCCGGCGAGCAGCAGTTCGCGGAGATCGAGGCCGTGCTGCGGCCCGTCTTGACTGAGGCCGGCGAACGAATGGAGCGATGGAGCTCACCGTAGATAGTCTGATCGCCGAGCTGGGACTCGAGCTGGCCAGCGGCCACGAGTCCGCTCACGCGCACGTTCGTTGGGTGCACAGCACCGAGCTACCCGACCCCACCCCATGGCTGCGTGGCGGCGAGCTGCTGCTCACGACCGGCATCCAGCTCGACGGGCCCAAAAGCCAGCGCGAGCTGATCGACCGCCTCGCCGATCACCGCATAGCGGGGCTCGGCTTTGGCACGGGTTTCAGGCACAAGCGGCTGCCCGCCGCGCTCGTCACTGCTGCGCGCAAGCGCTGCTTTCCCCTGTTCGAGGTGCCCTATGAGCTGCCGTTCATCGCGATCACCGAGCGTGCCTTCGCCCAGCTTGTTAACGAGCGCTACGAAATGCTCCAGCGCAACATGGCCGGCGACGTGCTGGCCGAGGCGCTAACCGGCCACCTCTACCCCGAGGACTTGCAGGCGCGGCTTCGGCCATTCGGCATAGGCGAGCAGATAGCTGTCCTCGCGTTCTCGCTCGATGATCCCAACGCTGCGGCCGCGCCGCTGGAACGTGCGCTCGAGCGCGAGCGCACGCACAGCCTCGTCGCGATCCGCGCCGGGCTGCTCTGCGCGGTGATCGACGCCGAGAACGTCGATCCCGTCGAGCTCGCCCGCAAGCTGCGAGCCGAGCTGCGAGCTCGCTTTGGCGAGGTGCGCGCCGCCGCGAGTCGCGCCGGGGCCGCGCACTCGCTGCGCCTCAGCTTCCACGAGGCGCGCTGCGCGCTCGAGGCCGTGCGGCTGCAGAACGGGAGCGCCCCTGAGGTCGCAACCCACAGCGACCTTGGTGCCTTCCAGCTGCTGCTCTCGTTGCAGGACGACGACGCGCTGCTCTCCTACTGCCGCGGCGTGCTCGGCCCCGTCGAGCAGGGCGAGGGCGACTATGGCGAGGAGCTGCTGCGCTCGCTCGACGTGTTCATCGAACACAATGGCCACTGGGAGAAGGCCGCCGGGGCGCTGTATTGCCACCGTCATACGCTGCGCTACCGCGTGCGCCGCGTCGAGCAGCTAACCGGGCGCGACTTTTCCAGCGCCCGCGACCGGATCGAGTTTTGGCTTGCACTTCGTGGCAGGGAGCTTGCGCGATGAGGGTTCGAGGATGAAAGGCTCCATGCGATGAAAGGCTCCATGCGATGAGAGTTGGCATCCCGAGCGAGATAAAGCAGGACGAGTACCGCGTCGCGATCACGCCCGCCGGCGTGCGCGAGTTGACTTCGCGCGGGCACGAGGTGATCGTCCAGGCCGGCGCAGGGGAGGGCAGCGCGATGGAGGACGATCAGTTCGTTGCCCAGGGCGCGCGGATCGTCGCCGACGCTCAGACCGTGTTCGGCGAGTCGGAGCTGGTGCTCAAGGTCAAGGAGCCCCAGCCCGAGGAGGTCGAGCTGCTGCGCGCGGGTCAGACGCTGTTCACCTATCTGCACCTCGCCGCCGAGCCCGAGCTCGCCCGCGGGCTGCAGCGCTCGGGGGCTACCTGCATCGCGTATGAGACCGTCGAAGACACCGCTGGGCGGTTGCCGCTGCTCGCGCCGATGAGCGAGGTCGCCGGCAAGATCGCCACGCAGGCCGGCGCCTTCATGCTCGAGAAGCCGCTCGGCGGGCGCGGCATCCTGCTCGGCGGCGTACCCGGCGTGGCCGCCGCCACCGTGCTCGTGATCGGCGGCGGCGTCGTCGGGATGAACGCCGCGTTTATCGCGATCGGCATGGAGGCCGACGTGTTTGTGTTCGACCGCTCGATCGACCGTTTGCGCGAGCTGGAAGTCGCCTTTGGCGGGCGCGCCTCGACCGTCTTCTCATCCACGCTCGCGATCGAGCAGATGCTGCCGCTCGCCGACCTCGTGATCGGGGCCGTGCTCGTGCACGGCGGCCGCGCGCCGCACGTCATCACGCGCGAGCAGCTCAAATTGATGAAGCGCCACGCCGTGCTCGTCGACGTCTCGATCGACCAGGGCGGCTGCTTTGAGACCTCACGCCCTACCACCCATTCCGACCCCACCTACGAGGTCGACGGGATCACCCACTACTGCGTCACGAACATGCCGGGCGCGGTACCGATCACCTCGACCTACGCGCTGACTAACGCGACGCTCCCCTACGTGATCGAGCTCGCCGAGCTCGGGGTGGAGGGCGCGCTGCACGAGGACCCCGCGCTGCGCTATGGGCTGAACGTGCGCGCGGGCGAGATCATCCACCCCGCCGTGGCGGAGGCCCTCGGCACACCCCAGACCGCATAGGAGCAAAGGAGCGGAGCGATGGCGAGCACGACAGACACCCTGCGCAACTTCATCGACGGCGAGCTGGTCGGCGCCGAGGGGGATACCGAACCCGTGCTCAACCCCGCCACCGGCGAGGAGATCGCGCGCGCCCCGCGGTCCACGCCCGGGGAGGTCGACCGCGCGGTCGGGGCGGCCCGCCGCGCGTTTGAGTCCTGGTCGCGGACGACGCCGCAGCAGCGCTCGGAAGCCCTGCTCGCGATCGCCGCCGTGCTCGAGGAGCACGGCGATGAGATCGCGCGACTCGAGGCGCTGAACGCGGGCAAGCCGATCGAGGCCGTCAAGAATGACGAGGTCCCCGTGATGGTCGACAACCTGCGCTTCTTCGCGGGCGCCGCGCGCGTGCTGGAGGGGCGCGCTGCGGGCGAGTACATGGAGGGCTACACCTCGTTTGTGCGGCGTGAGCCCGTCGGCGTGATCGGCCAGGTGACGCCCTGGAACTACCCGCTGATGATGGCGATCTGGAAATTCGCCCCTGCGATCGCTGCGGGCAATACAGTCGTGCTCAAGCCCGCCGAGACCACGCCGATCACGACGCTGCGGCTCGCCGAGCTAACCGCCGAGGTCCTGCCGAAGGGCGTGCTCAATGTGGTCACCGGTCCCGGCGAGCCGACCGGCGAGGCGCTGATCTCTCATCCCGATGTGGACATGCTTGCCCTAACTGGCTCCGTCGATACCGGTAAGCACATCGCACGCACCGCCGCCGACACGCTCAAGCGCGTGCACCTCGAGCTGGGCGGCAAGGCGCCGGTCGTCGTGTTCGACGATGTCAGCCTCGAGTCCGCGCTTGAGACGATCGCAGGCACCGGGTACTACAACGCGGGCCAGGACTGCACCGCCGCGACGCGCGTGCTTGCAGGGGGCAAGGTCTACGACGACGTCGTCGCCGGGCTGGCCGAGCAAGCGCGTGGCTTGGTGCTCGGCGACACTCTGTCCGCCGAGACCACGCTTGGCCCAGTCAACTCAAAGCGCCAGCGCGACCGCGTCGAGGGCTTCCTCGACCGGCGGCCGGACCGTGCCGAGATCGTCACCGGCGGCGACGAGCCCGACCTGCCGGGCTTCTTCCTCGAACCCACCGTCGTCGCGGGCCTGGAGCAGGACGACGAGATGATCCAGCGCGAGATCTTTGGGCCCGTGATCACGGTGCAGCGCTTCACCGACGAGGAGCAGGCAATCGCCTGGGCGAACAGCACCCGCTACGGCCTGGCCTCCTCGGTGTGGACGCGCGACGTCGGCCGCGCGCTGCGCGTCTCGCGCGCCCTGCGCTTCGGCTGCGTGTGGATCAACGATCACATCCCGCTCGTCTCGGAGATGCCGCACGGCGGTTTTAAGGAGTCGGGCTACGGCAAGGATCTGAGCGTTTACTCGCTCGAGGACTACACCGTCGTCAAGCACGTGATGGCAAATATCGAATAGTCCCGAATAACCGTTTCGGCGCTTTGGGTATGGCGCCGATTACATATCGTTGACGTGGATTGCGGAGGTTCCGGATTCTCTCGGTGAGACGGACTGTCGGCAGTTCAAGCGCCCGATGACTTAGCTAACGTCGCGCCTGTGAACGGTTCTATTCCGCCGGATTCCGACCTCGGAGAGGGACGGGCGGAGGACGAGGAGCGCACGGATGCGGGCTTACTTCGCGATTACGACATCCTGCGCCTTCGGGCTCCGAATCCGAGCCTTCTGACGCTGACGGGGACCAATACCTGGGTGGTCGGGCGCCGCCCCACCTGGGTCGTAGATCCCGGACCGCTGATCGACGAGCACATGCGCAGGCTGACCGCTGCGATCGAGGCGCGCGGTGGTCTCGGCGGCATCGTGCTGACCCACGATCACGAAGACCACGCCGAAGCCGTCGAGACGTTGCTTGAAGTGCACCCTGCGCCCGTGGCCGCCGGTCGCGGCAATGTCGACGTCACGCTCGTCGACGGCCTGCGGGTCGGTCCGTTCGAGGCGGTCTACGTGCCCGGCCACGCCCCCGACCACTTCGTGTTCATCGCCGATGGCGCCTGCTTCACCGGCGATGCGGTGCTCGGCAACGGAAGCGTCCTGATTACGCCGCACCAGGGGGCGATGAGCGGCTACCTGCTCGCGCTCACCGGGCTCAGCTTGCGTGAGGATTTCAACGTGCTCTGCCCGGGGCACGGCGAGGTCGTGTGGGGCGCCAGGGAGAAGCTTGAGGAATACATCCACCACCGCATAGACCGCGAAAATCGCCTGATCCTCGCGCTGAGCGAGGGGCTGCGCACTATCCCCGACCTGCTCGCCGCCGTCTGGCCCGAGGTCCCGGAGGAGTTGCGCCCCGCGGCGACCGCCACGCTCGCCGCGCACCTCGACAAGCTCGAGGACGAGGAAATTCTGCCGCGCGGCGTGCAGCGCCCGAACTTCGACTCCGCCGAGTGGTGAGGGCGGGCCGCGGTGCGCGGCCCTAGGCCCGGCACAGGTGCTATGCCGCGAGCCTCGCGTTCTGGGTCCTGCGAGGGAGGGTCAGATGAAGCGCGGATATAGCGTCATGCCGCCGTCGACGAACAGCGTCGCGCCCGTGACGTAGCTCGCCTGCTCGCTCGCGAGCCAGGCGACCGCGCGGGCGACGTCGGGCACGTGCCCCCAGCGCCCGAGCGGTATCTCCGCGAGCACCTTCGCGCTTTCCTCGGCGTTTTCAAGCACGGTCTTATTAATCGGCGTGTCGATTGCGCCTGGGCCGACGTTGACGACGCGGATCCCCAGCGGCGCCAGCTCCTTCGCGATCGACTGCGCGAACAGCTTCATCCCGCCCTTGGACGCGCAGTAGTGGGAGAAGCGCTCCCAGGCGATCTGCTCATGCACGCTGGACATGTTCACGATCGTCCCGGGGATGCCCTGATCGCGCATCGCCCGCGCGGCTTCGCGGGCACAGAGGAACGCGCCGGTCAGGTTGACGTCGATTACTTTCTGCCACGCCTCCAGGGGCATGTCCAAAAGCACGTGGGCGCTCTCGACGCCCGCGTTGTTTACGAGTAGGTCGATCCCGCCGAACGCGTCCTTTGCCTGGGCGAACGCGCGTTGTACGTCGGCCTCCTTCGAGACGTCCATCTGCGCGGCGATTGCCTTGCCGCCCGCGCCTTCGATCGTCGCGACCATCCGCTGGGCTTCGTCTGCCGCGCCGACGTAGTTGACCGCCACCGCGGCGCCGTGTGCGGCTAGCTCCATGCAGACGCCCTGGCCGATGCCCGAGTCGCCCCCTGTCACCAGCGCGCGGCGCCCCTCGAGCAGGCGCGCCTGTGCAGGGTGCATCGCAAAGGGCTGCTCGCTGGCGCTTGGCTCGCTCATAGTCGTTAGTCAGCAGCCTACCCCGCTACCGTTCTCGCAGATGTCTTCACGCACTCCCTCTCAAGCGCGGCGTGCCCGGAGCTCGAAAGACGGCGGCAGTGCCGGCGACGGCAGCGGTGCCAGTGGGAGGCTGAAGGGCGGCGCAATGCCCGCGAGCACGCCGGTCGCGCGAGGCTTCGGGAAAACCTCTCCGTTCCCGCCGATCGCCGACTACGGATTCCTCTCGGACTGCCACACCGGCGCGCTCGTCGCCTCAGACGGCTCGATCGAGTGGATGTGTCTGCCGTACTTCGACTCACCGTCGGTGTTTGGCGCGCTGCTCGATCGCGGCGCGGGGAGCTGGCGCGTGGGCCCGTACGGTCTGTATGTCCCAGCCGGGCGACGCTACATCCCGGGGACGAACATGATCGAGACGACGTGGATGACCCCGCAAGGGTGGATTCGCGTGCTCGACGCGCTGGCGATCGGGGACTGGCACGACAACGAGCACGGCTCGAGCCACACCCGCCCGCCGACGGACTTCGACGCCGATCATCTGCTCGTGCGGATGATCGAATGCGTCCAGGGTCAGGTCCAGGTCGAGGTGGTGTGCGAGCCGATGCTCGACTACGGCGCCACGCCCGCGGAGTGGAAGAAGGTCGAGCTGGAGAGCGATGCCGCGGAACCACCCGATGCGCATGACGCAATCGCGATGGACGCTTCCGATGGCCGCACGATGTTCAGGCTGTTCAGCGATATCCGCATGGGCATCGAGGGCAACCGCACGCACGGGCGCCACACGATGGTCGAAGGGGAGAAACGCTTCTGCGCGATTTCCTGGACGGAGTCGCGCGGTGGTCCACACACGGCCGAGGAAGCCGAGCGGATCATCGAGCGGACCGGACACTTCTGGCGAGGATGGCTCGCCGAAGGAACCTATCCCGATCACCCTTGGCGAGCGCACCTGCAGCGCTCGGCGCTCGTGCTGAAGGGCCTGACGTTCATGCCGACCGGAGCGCTCGTCGCGGCGCCGACTACTTCACTGCCGGAGACCCCCGGCGGCGAGCGCAACTGGGACTACCGCTACTGCTGGATGCGCGACGCGTCGTTCACGCTCTGGGCATTGCACGCGCTGGGGCTCGACTGGGAGGCCGACGACTTCATCGAGTACGTCGCCGAAGTCCCGCGCAACGAGGACGGCTCGCTGCAGATCATGTACGGCGTCCGCGGCGAGAAAGAGCTTGAGGAGTCGACGCTCGATCACCTCAAGGGCTATGAAGGCGCGAAGCCGGTGCGCGTCGGCAACGGCGCCTACAACCAGCGCCAGAATGACGTGTTCGGCGCCGTGCTCGACTCCGTCTACCTGCACTCCAAGCAGCGTGATCACATCCCCGAGCGGCTCTGGCCTGTGTTGATCGACCAGGGCAAGTGCGCGGCCGCCGTGTGGAAGGAACCGGACCAGGGGATCTGGGAGGCGCGTGGCAAGCCGCAGCACTACGTCTCTTCGAAGCTGATGTGCTGGGTCGCGCTGGATCGCGGCGCTCGGCTGGCCGAACGCCGCGGACACGACGAGGCGGCCAATGATTTCCAGAGCATTGCCGAGGAAGTGCAGGCGGACATCCTCGAGCACGGGGTCGACTCGCGCGGCGTGTTCCGCCAGCACTACGACACCGACGCGCTGGACGCCTCAACGCTGCTAGTCCCGCTCGTGCGCTTTTTGCCACCCGACGACGAGCGCGTTGTGGCCACGGTCTGCGCGATCCGCGACGAGCTCACCGAGAACGGGCTCGTCCTTCGCTATCGCACCGAAGAGACCGATGACGGGCTCAGCGGCAAGGAGGGGACCTTCTTGATCTGCTCCTTCTGGCTCGTCTCCGCGCTGTCGGAGATCGGCGAGGACCGCGAAGCCGAACACCTCTGCGAGCGACTGCTCTCATACTCCTCGCCGCTCGAGCTGTACGCCGAGGAGCTGGAAGCCTCGAGCGGTCGGCATCTGGGCAACTACCCGCAGGCGTTCACCCACCTCGCGCTGATCAACGCGGTCACGCACGTGATCGCGGCGCAGCAGGCCGGCTGAGCCCGGCACGAGGCGCCGAGCCACGAGGCGCCGCCGCCCGACATGCCCGTCGCTCACCCTTCGAGCGATTCCGAGGTCTGCAGCCAAGCCGTCTCGAGTTGCTCGCGCTCGGCGATCGTGCGCTCCAACTCGGCTTGCAGGCGGGCGAGCTCGACGTGGTCGCTGGCTACCGCCGCCATCTGCTCGCCCAGCTCGCCCTCGCGGCTCGTTAGCTGCTCGATCGTCGATTCCATGCGCTGTAGCTCTCGTTTGGAGCGTTGGGCCTGCTTACGTTCGGCGCGAATCCTCGTCCCAGGTGCCACGGCTTCCGTGCACTCCGATTGACTCTTTGGCTGCTCATTTGCCTCGCGCCGTTGCTCGACGTACTGCTCGATCCCGCCGGGCAGGTGGCGGACTCCGCCCTCGCCTGTGATCGCGTAGACCTCGTCGCAGGCGCGCTCGACGAAATAGCGGTCGTGGCTCACGACCACGAGTGTTCCCGGCCATCCGTCGAGCAGGTCCTCTAGCGCGGTGAGCGTGTCGACATCGAGATCGTTCGTGGGCTCGTCGAGCAGCAGTACGTTCGGTCCGGCCATCAGCAGGCGCATCAGCGCGAGGCGCCGACGCTCTCCGCCGGACAGCCTTTCGACCGGGGCATACGCCTTCTCGCCGCGAAAGCCGAAGCGTTCGCACAGCATCTCCGCGGTGATCTCCTGGCCGTCGCTCAGCGTGGCGTGGCTGCGCACCTCGCGCAAGGAGTCGAGCACGCGCAAGTCGCCCGCGACCTCGGGGGTGCGTTGCGAGAGGTGGGCCACTCGAACCGTGCTGCCCCGCTCGATCGTGCCCGAGGTGGGCTGCAGCTCCCCGGCGAGCAGCTTGATCAGCGAGGTCTTACCCGACCCGTTGACCCCCACGATCGCGATTCGATCGCTGGGCCCCAAGCGCCACGTCACTTCGTTCAGGATCGTTCTCGAACCGAGCGTGAGCGACACGTCCAGCACGTCGAGGACCTTGCTGCCCAGGCGCGAGGTAGCGAAGCGCAACAGCTCCGCGCGGTCGCGGGGCTCGGGCTCGTCGGCGATCAACGCGTTCGCGGCCTCGATGCGGAACTTTGGCTTGCTCGTGCGCGCCGGTGGGCCGCGCCGCAGCCAGGCGAGCTCCTTGCGCAGCAGCTGTCGGCGGCGACTCGCGCGCGATGCCTCCACTCGTTCGCGTTCGGCGCGCGCGAGCACGTAGGCGGCGTAGCCGCCCTCGTAGCGGTGTACCGCGCTGTCGGCGACCTCCCAGGTCTCGGTGCATACCGCATCCAGAAACCAGCGGTCGTGGGTCACGACCATCAGCGAACCGCGGCGCGCGGCGAGATGTCTGGCGAGCCAGTCGACGCTTTCGATGTCGAGATGGTTGGTCGGCTCGTCCAGCAGCAGTAGCTCGGGCGCGTCGAGCAGCAGGTGCGCCAGGGCGATGCGCTTGCGCTCGCCTCCCGAGAGCCCCTCGATCGGAGTGTCGAGCCCAGCTGAGAACAGGCGCATCTCCACGCCGCCCATCAAGCCGTCCAGGACACCGCGGAACGCGGCGTCTCCGGCCCACTCGTGATCGGCGCGAGCGCCGATCAGCGTCTCGCGGATCGTTTGGCTCGGGTCCAACTCGTCGCGCTGGCCCAGCAGCGCGATCTCCAGGGCGCCGGAGCGTACGAGCGTGCCTGCGTCGGGCATCTCGGCCCCCGCGACTAGACGCAGGAGCGTCGACTTGCCGTCTCCGTTTCGGCCCACTACCCCGATCCGCTCGCCGCTCGCGACCCCGAGCGTGATCTTCTGAAGGACCGCGCGGCTGCCGTAGCTCTTGGCTACGTCTTGCAGGCTGACGAGGTTGCGCGGGGCCGGCATCCGTCAATCCTGGCGGATCGCGCGCAGCGTGAGGGATGCACGGGCGTGGGAACGTAGAGACGCGTGGGCTTGACGGGACGCGTGGGCGCGAGCGTCTGCGCCGAACGGCCGTCCCGCTCAGTACCCCGGGTCGCCCGGCAGCAGCACGCGAGCAACCTCGCCTTCGAGCAGAACCTTCGGCTCGACGGGCTGCACGTCACGGCCGCGCGCGTGTTCGAGCAGAGCATGCACCGAGACGAAACCGCTCAGCTGTTCGAGGTGCTTGATCGTCGGAAAGACCAGCGCCAGCTCGCCCGCACGGTGCGCATCGAGCGCCTGCTGCGGAGTGAACCAGCCGAGGTCGATCACCTCCTCGCCGTCGACCTCCGGCTCCTGGCCCGGGGGCAGCGGAGCGAGGAAGAAGTGCGTATCGAAGCGGATCTTCACCTGCGCAGGAGTGATCCAGCGAGAGAACTTCACTAGCGCGTCGGGATCCTCGAGCGAGATCGCGGCCTCCTCGCGCAGCTCGCGGATCGCCGCTGCGCGATGGGACTGGTCGCCGTCGCCCTCCTGCGCGTCGACCGCGCCGCCCGGAAACACCCACACCCCACCCATGAAGCGGGCCTTCGGCGTGCGGCGGACCAGCAGCACCTCCAAGCGCTCGTCCTCTCCGCGCATCAGGATCACCGTCGCCGCCTGACGCGGCTTGGTCACCGGGCCCGGGTTGTACTCCTCGCCGCTGCTCGCGTCGCGACGCTCGGCCTCCGCCTCGCCGCCGGCACCGCCGCTACGAGCGCCCTCGCTCTCCCCGTGCGAGCTCATCCGCTGACCCTACCTGCCGCTAGTCTTTCGCGCATGAGTGGTTCCACACAGACCCTGCAGCGCTGGATTTGCGAGTCCTGCGGATTTATTTACGACCCCGACGAAGGCGATCCCGACGGCGGCATCCCCGCGGGCACGGCCTTCGAGGACATACCCGACACCTGGTTCTGTCCGGTGTGCGGCGCAAGGAAGCGCGACTTCGTCCCTTACGAGGACTGAGACGGTCACTACTACCCGTCCTAGGGGGTCGGGCTTGCTAGCAATGGCTGACTGGGAGCGGTTGCTCGCCTTCGACCGCGAGCACGTCTGGCATCCCTATGGCTCGCTCGGTGGTGTGCGGGCCCCGCTTCCGGTGCAGTCGGCGAGCGGTGTGCGCCTGAAGCTCGCGGACGGGCGCGAGCTGATCGACGGGATGGCCTCTTGGTGGTGTGCGATCCATGGTTATCGCCACCCGGCGCTTGACGACGCGGTGGCGGCGCAGCTCGGGCGAATGTCCCACGTGATGTTCGGCGGGCTCACGCACGAGCCCGCCGTGCGCTTGGCGGATCGCCTGCTGGAGCTGACCCCCGACGGCCTCGACGCGGTGTTCTTCGCCGATAGCGGCTCGGTCTCCGTGGAGGTGGCAATCAAGCTGAGCTTGCAGTACCAGCGTGCGCTCGGGCACGACAAGCGAACGCGGCTGCTCACGGTGCGCGGCGGCTATCACGGCGACACGTTCGGCGCGATGGCGGTGTGCGATCCCGTGGGGGGGATGCACAGCATGTTCACGGGCGTGTTGGCCGAGCACGTCTTCGCGGAGCGCCCACCCGACGGCTTCGACCGTCCGCTCGAGGAGGATTGGGCAGCCCGGGTACGAGCGCTCGTGGCGCAGCACGCGGACGAACTGGCCGCCGTGATCGTCGAGCCTGTCGTACAGGGCGCGGGGGGAATGCGCTTTCACTCGCCTGCCTGCGTGTGCCTGCTGCGCGAGGTCTGCGACGAGCACGGTCTGCTGCTCGTGCTCGATGAGATCGCCACGGGCTTTGGGCGATCGGGCGCGCTGTTCGCCTGCGAGCACGCGGGGGTGAGCCCCGACGTGATGTGCGTCGGCAAGGCTTTGACTGGGGGCTACATGACGCTCGCGGCGACGCTCTGCACGCGGGGCGTCGCCGAGGTCGTCTCGGGCGGCGAGGGCGGGGGGCTGATGCATGGGCCGACGTTCATGGCCAACCCGCTCGCCTGCTCGGTCGCGCTTGCTTCACTGGACCTGCTGGAGGGCGCTAACGGAGCGGGCGGCACTGACGGAGCGGGCGCCGTCGCCGGTACGGGCAGCGCGAGCTGGCGCGAACAAGTGCCCGCGATCGAGCGAGGTCTGCGTGATGGGCTCGAACCCGCGCGCGAGCTTCCCGGCGTCGCGGACGTGCGCGTGCTCGGGGCGATCGGCGTCGTGCAGCTTGACCGCGAGGTGGACATGGCCGCCGCGATCGAGGCCGCGGTCTCCCGAGGCGTGTGGCTGCGCCCGTTCCGCGACCTGATCTACGCGATGCCGCCATACGTGATCGGGGAGGAAGACCTGGCGTCGGTGTGCGCGGCGATCGTCGCCGCGGCTTTCGCGGGCTGCGCTGCCTAGTGGCCTGGGCTCTATCTAGCGGCTGGGCGCGCTACGCGGCGGGCTGGGCTGCCGAGCCGAAGCGCGTGATTCGTGCGAGGAGCCGCGGAGCGAGAATGCTCGAAGGCGGGAGGTTGCGGCTGCCGATCCGCTCGAACGCGCGGACGACATCCTCGTCGCGCGCAGCCGCCCGGTAGAGACGGCGTTCGAGCGCGTTGATCGGGCGGCCGCTCGCGAGATCGCTGATCATCATGTAGTGCGGCAGCAGCCGCTTGCGGTGGAGCTTGCGGTAGCGATCGAGTGCGGCGTCGAGTGCCTGTTCGCCTCGGTCGAGCGCGTCGGCTGTCTGCTCGACGAGCCACTCCGCGCTCTGGAACGCCCAGCCGCAGCCGATGCCCCACAGCGGGTCGCCCGCCAGCGCGGCATCGCCGACGAACGCGACCCCGGGCCGCGCGGCGGGCCGGAACACGTTTGGCAGCTCGAGCTTGCCGAGCAGCTTGCCTTCGAGCGTGGCCTCGCGCATGTCGGGGCCGTCGGGGAGTGCGTTCAGCATGCGCCGGTAGGCACCGTGCAGATCGGCGTGAAACTCGGGTAGGCGATCGCGATGGGGCGCGACGAGCACGACCGTGAGGCCGTCCTCGTTCGGGAACGTGTACGCCGCGTCGGGGTCCGTCAGCCACATGCGCGAGCGCTCGCCGGCGGGGCGTACGCCACGCCAGTAACCCCAGTAGAAAAAGCGCCCGTGGGGCTTGACTCGCCCGGGGACGCGCGCCCAGCGCGCGACCTTCGATTCTCGACCATCCGCGGCGACGACGAGCTTCGCGCGCACCTCGCGCGGGGTCCGATTGCGGTCTTCGATCAGCACGCCTTCGGGGCGACCGTTGCCGAGCAGCCCCGTGGCGGTCCAGCCCGAGAGCAGCTCGACGCCGGGAGTCTGCGCCGCGAGCTCGCGCAGCATCGGGTCCAGCGCTCGACGCGTGATGTTGAAGCCGTAGGGGGCGTCGCGCGCGGTGTTGATCCAGCCACTCGTCCCGGTCCACACGTCCACGCCGTTGTGCACCGCGCCGGCTCGCTCAAGCAGCGGCGCGAGCCCGAGTCGCTCGATCGTGGGTGTCGCGCTCGACTGGATGAAGTGAGTGCACACGGTCTTGTACGCGTCGAGCGCGGGCCTGCGCTCGATCAGCGCGACGCGCGCGCCGCGCTGGGCGTAGAAGCGCGCGGCGGTGCAGCCCGCGGTGCTGGCGCCGACGATCGCGACGTCGTAGCGCTCGCCGGCCTCAGCCGGGCCCGGGCTCATCGCCGTGAGAAGCGCGCTTGCAGGCGCTGCAGCGCGACCATCCCGCGCTCGGCGCCGCTGCCCGGCGGCGGCACGATGCCGAGCTGGCGGGCTAGGTCGTTCATGTCGTAGTACGCCGCGTACAGCGCGATTCGCCCGTCGCGGAAAGTCCACTGATCCACGCCCTCGACGCGCATGCGCTTGCCCGTGGGGGCAAAGCCCGGCGGGTCGATCGCACCGCGATGGGTCCCTTCCATGTGCCAGCGCCAGAGCACGACGTCCTCGTTGACCGCGAGCACCGGCGGGTCTGGCTCGCCGAAGCGCAGGTCCGGGAAGGCGCGAAAGCTCGTGCGCATGAACTCCTGCACCTCGCCCACGCCACGCGCAGGCTGCGGCAGCGCGGGGTCGGCCCAGACCACGTCCTCGGTCACGAGCTCGGCCATCGCGTGCGTGTCGCACTCGTTCCACGCCGCCGCATAGCGCGCGGTGAACTGACCCATGTCGAGCGGGAGCGCCGAGGCAGGCGTGCTGAGCGCCATGCGTCAACCATAGTCCTCACGCGGGCCGCGAGCAAGTTGCCGCGCGGGCTCGTTCAAGCGGGCTGGGCGACCGCGGGGCGCTCGCCGAGCCAGCGCCGCCAGGGAAGCGCGCTGCCCACGCGGGCCAGCTCGTCCAGCGAGGGGTCTCGTGCCGTGGGCAGCGTGTCCACGTCTACGAAGCCCAGGTTCACGATCGTCTCCAGGTTCGAGCGCTCCAGTGGCGATGGCTCCTCGGGCCACGGGGTGAGCACGACCGCGCGCACGTCAAGGCCCCAAGTCCGCGCGGCCTGCAACGTCAGCAGCGTGTGGTTGATCGTGCCGAGCCCGGGGCGGGCGGCGATCAACAAAGGCAGGCGTAGCGACACGGCCAGGTCGCAGACCGTCAGCTCCTCGGCGAGCGGCGAGAGCAGGCCGCCCGCGCCCTCGACCACGAGTGTGCCGCCCGCAAGCTCCGCGTCGCGCACCGCCGCCTCCGCAGACTGCAGCACGCGCTTGCGCGGGAGCGGCTCGCCCGCCATCTCAGCCGCGAGCTGCGGCGACACCGCGGGTCCGTAGCGCAAGGGCGCCACGTCCTCGGGCGCCATGCCCGCCACCGCCGCCAGCAGCTCGTGGTCGGGCGGCCACGCCGGGGCGCCGTCCTCGGGCGGCTCGTCCAGGCCGGTCACCGCTGGCTTATGGGCGATCACGGGCTCGCCGTCGGCCCGCATCGCCGCGAGCAGGGCGGCGCTCAGCACCGTCTTGCCCACGCCGGTGTCCGTGCCGGTGACGAACAGTCCTCGCATCGAGCTACGCCTTCGACCGCAAGTGCTCAGGCGGCGCGGGCGACCGCTTCGTCGCGCTCGCCGTCGAACGGGGCGTTCGCTTCGGCGGGTGCGTCGCTGCGATCCGAGTCGAGCGCGGTGCTCGGCGGCGCAGGCGGGCGTCGAGGGCGCGGGGCCTCGATATCGAATGGCGCCGCCGGCGGCGCGGTCTGCGCCGCGCGCGCCGCGGCCGAGACGACCAGCTCGCGCTCGGGCTCCTCGACCGGCTCGTAGGCCGGCTCGGGCTCGGGCGGCGAGCCGATCTCCGCCGGGTCCAGGCCGAGCTTGCGCGCGGCCCGCGCTAGTACTTCGGCCGCCATCCGCATGTCGCTCGCGGTGTGTGAGGCCATTGCTGCAAGGCGCAGTCGCGAGGTCCCCGCGGGGACGGTCGGCGGGCGGATCGCCTGGGCGAACACGCCCTGCTCGATCGCGGCCTGACAGAGCCGCAGCGTGTCGTGCTCCTCGCCGAGGATCAGCGGCACGATGTGCATCTCGCCCTCCTGCACCTCAAAGCCCTCTGTGGCAAGTGCGCGACGCAGCGCGCGGGCGTTCGTCGCGAGCCGCTCCACGCGGTGCGGGCGTTGCTCCAGCAGCTCCAGAGCGGCCAGCGCACCCGCGACCGCTGGCGGCGGCGGGGCGGTGGAGAAGATGAACGAGCGCGCCATGTTCAGCAGGTAGCGGGTCAGCTCCGCGTCGCCGCAGACGTAGGCGCCGTAGGAGCCAAGCGACTTGCCGAGCGTGCCGACGATCGCGTCGACCTCGCCTTCCAGGCCGACCGCTGCGAGTGCGCCGCGTCCCTCGGGACCGAACGTGCCGATCGCGTGGGCCTCGTCCACGACCAAGCGTGCTCCCGAGGCTTGCGCGAGTTCGACCAGCTGCTCCAGTGGTGCTAGGTCACCGTCCATCGAGAAGATCGAGTCGGTCACAATCACGTGACCGCCGCGCCCCTCGCGACGCCCGCCCGAGTGGTGGCGCATGCTCCACAGCAGGTGCTCGATATCGCGGTGGCGGTAGACCACGACCTCGGCACGCGAGAGGCGGCAGCCGTCGACGATCGAGGCGTGGTTCAGCTCGTCGGAGTAGACCGTGTCGCCGCGCCCAGCCAGCGCGCCGATCGTGCCGAGGTTCGCGAGGTAGCCGGATCCGAACAGCAGGCAGGAGCGGCGACCAGTGAACTCCGCCAGACGCTCCTCCAGGCGGCGGTGGATCGTCATCGTGCCCGAGATCAGGCGCGACGCTCCAGCGCCGACGCCCCAACGCATTGCTGCCTCCGCTGCGGCCTCGCGTACGCGCGGGTGATCGGCCAGGCCGAGGTAGTTGTTCGAGCAGAGCAGCAGCACCGGCTGCCCGTCGAGCAAGACCGTCGGACCCTGCGGTCCTGAGACGAGTCGCAGGCGACGGCTCAGGCCAAGCTGCTCCAGCTCCTCAAGGCGCTCCTGCAGGTCTGCTGTGGCGATCTCCCCATGCACGCGCTCTCCCTCCCTGCTGGTCGATCTGCTCAGCCGCTGGCGATCGGGCTCGCGGCTTGCTCGGCACCTTCGCCGTCATCCGACCCACGGGCGCCGACCCGGCCACGCGAGCGATTGGGCGCGCCATCGGGCCGCGGCGGAACGAGCCGCTTGGCTCGGTAGCGAAGTTGCGTCGAGGGGTCCCACAGCCTGATCTTCAGGCCACCCTCGTAGTTCGAGGCGTCATCGGGCCGTACCTCAGCACCGGCCTCGGCGTCGATCAGTGCCGTGACCACGTCGGGCGTCTCGCCCTCCAGCCAGCCCGAGCGGTTGTCGGGGCGCGGGTTGGCGGCGTTATCGGGCTGGCGGGCGACGTTCAGGCCCAGCTCTTCGAACATCTCCCGGTCGGTCTCGGGCTCGTTCCCGAGCGTCGTCAGGAAGTTGCCCATCATCACGCCGTTGATCCCCGCCTGCACCGCGAGCTGCTGCAGCTCTCCGAGGTTCTCCACACGCCCACCGCATAGGCGGAACAGCGCTTCGGGCAGGATCAGGCGGAAGATCGCGATCCACTTCACCGCCTCCCACGGGTCCATGAACTCGCGGTCGCCGAACTTCGTCCCGGGACGTGGGTTCAGCATGTTGATCGGCACGCTCGTCGGGTCGATCTCCGCCAGCTCGAAGGCCATCTCGACACGCTGCTCGCGCGACTCGCCGAGGTTGAGGATGCCGCCCACGCACGTCTCAAGCCCCGCCTCGCGCACGGCGTCGATCGTACGCAGCCGGCCCTGATAGCGGACGGTCGTGGTCACCTCGTCGTAGTAGGAGGCGGCGGTCTCGACGTTGTGATGCACGCGCTGCACGCCCGCTTCCTTCAGTTCCTTCGCGCGGGCGGCGCTCATGTGCCCGATCGAGGCGCAGCGCTTGAGGTTCGTGTGCTCGGAGACGAGCCGCACACCCTCCAGATACCTCTGAAAGTCGCGCTTGGAGAGCCCTTGTCCTTGGGTGACCATGCAGAATCGATGGGCTCCGGCGGCTTCCGCCGCCTTCGCATGTTCGAGGATCTGCTCGGGCTCCATCATCGCGTGCAACGGGGTCTCTGCTTCGGCGAAGCGCGACTGCGCACAGAATCCGCAGTCCTCGGCGCATCCACCGGACTTGGCGTTCACGAGCGAGCACATGTCGGTCGAGTCGGCGAAGCGCTCGACCCGCGCGCGCCAGGCACGTTCGATCAGCGCTTCGATCTGCGCGTGATCCTCGAGCTCGCCGAGCTGAGAGGCCTCCTCGCGAGTGATCAGGGGCGGCACGCTCCGGAGGTTATGGAGCGTTGCGGACGGCTAGGAGAGGGTCGCGCGGAGCGTTCGAGCGAGTGCTATCGCTCAGCGCCCGGCCCAACGAGGGGGGCGTTTCTCGGCGAACGCCTTCATTCCCTCGCGCATGTCCTCTGAGGCGAACGAGGCGCGACGCAGCTCGATCAGCTCCTGCTCGACCTCCGGCTCCAGCTCGCCCTCGGCGGCGAGCAGAGCCGCGATCACCCGCTTGTTGCCTTTCTGGGAGAGGGGCGCGTTGCCTGCGAGCGTGGTCGCGATGTCGAGTGTCGTCGGCTCCAGCTCGGCGGCTGCGGCGACGCGGTTCACGAGACCCCAGTCCAGCGCGGTGTGCGCGTCGACGTAGCGCCCGAGCAGGAACAGCTCGCGTGTGCGCGCCGCGCCGATCGCGTCAATGAAGCGACGCAGGCCCGTGTGCGAGTAAACGAGGCCCAGTTTCGCGGGCGGCATCCCGAGCTTGATCCCCTCGAGCGCGACGCGCATGTCGCAGGAGAGCGCCAGCTCCAGGCCGCCGCCGATCGTGTGGCCCGGCAGCATCGCGAGCGTTGGGTAGGGGAACGCCTCCAGCGCATCGATCGCTTCAGTAAAAGGGTGGGCCACCAGCCGCTCGGCCCGCTCTTCGAACTCCTCCGCGGGGATCTCGCCGATGTCATAGCCCGCCGAGAACATCCCGTGCGCGCCTGTGATCAGAACGCAGCGCGCCTCGGAGTCGTCGGCTGTGAGCTCGGCGAGCGTCGCGGTGATCGCGTCCAGGATCGGGTGGTCGAGCGCGTTGCGCTTCGCGGGGTTGGAGATCGTCAGGCGCACGACCCCCTCGGCGGGTCGGTCGACCAGCAGCTTTCCTCCCGCCAGCTCGCTTGGGGTTGCGCTCAGCGACACGCGCGACAGGCTAGCGGTGCGTGAGCGCCAGCGTTACGTGGCGCCCGTAGCCCGAGCCGCCCGCCGAGGGGTTCGCGCGGACAACGGCCATCAGCCGGAGTCGGTGGCGGCGGGCGAGTAGGTTGCGCATTCGCGCTGAGAGCTTCACGCCGACGCTCGCGTGTGCGCCGGGAGCGATCGAGAACGACGCCGAGCGTCCGGCCGTCACGCGATGTACGTATGCGTGGCGAGCGCCGTGGCGGCCATTGTGTCCTCGCCGGGAGGCATGCACGATCGCGCGCGTGAGCTGCACCCGCCCGCTGCAGGCCCGCCGCAGGCCGGTCGGGCACGCAACGCTGACGTGCGCGAGACCTGCTCGCGACGCGGCGGCATGGCCGGTCGTGACCGCGGCACCGACGCCGAACACCATCAACGCGTTGCTGCGCTGGGAGACTACATAGACCTGGTGGCCGTCGGGGCTGACCGCCGCGTCCGAGATACCCTGCAGCGAAGGCATGTCGGTACACCGCGGGTCTTCGTTTTCCGCGCACGAGGCCTCGCTCAGCGCTCCGCTCGAGGGGTTGCGCGTGAAGACTGCCGCCGAGCCCGCGCCGATCGAATAGACCGAGGAGCCGTCGCCGCTCACCGCGACCACTTCGACATTGCCGAGACCAGGTGAGGCCGTGCAGTTGCCCGCGGCAGAGGCGCGAGCACGTTTGCCTTTGTCTTTCCCTTTCGGCGCCGGTTTGCCTTTGGCGTCTTCTTCGTTTTCTTCGCCTTCTTCGTCTTCTTCCGGTTCTCCGGATTCTTCCTCTTTCGGCGCGTATTCGACGCAAGCTGTGCCGATGACTGCGCCTGTCGTGGTGTCGCGGGTCATCACCAGGATGTCGTCAGAGAGGCTGCCCGACGTGTTGGCGACGTAGACGTTCTTGCCGTCGGGGCTCACCGCCAGATCGGTGGGCTTGCTCAGCCCCCTGTCAGATCTGCACAGGCCCGCGGGCGCGTTTTGCATCACGCAGCTCGTCTCGGTCAGCCCGCCGCCTGCGGCCGGCGCGAAGACGTCGATCGCCTTGCTTTCCGTTGCCGTGCCGTAGACCTGCCTGCCATCGGGGCTGAGCACGAGCTCGCCGAGGCCCTCGGTCGCGACGCCGACGCCGCAGGTGCCGTCGAGCCCGTTCACCGCTATGCACGGATTGAGCAGTTCGTCTCCGACGACCGAGGCGGTGAAGATCGCCGAGACACTTGAGCTCGCGCCCGCCGAGGGAGCGGTCGACGTAGCACTTGGGCTCGCGGCGCCCGTGGCAGGCGTGGAGTCGCCGGAGGCCGCGTTTGTGGCCGTCGAGCCATCGCTCGTGCTGGAGGGGGCAGCGGGGAGCGCGGGAACGATTCCAGCCGGCGTGCGCAGACGGTCGGAGGCGTCGATCGCCGAGACCGCGCCCGATTCCGGCGCAGCCACGTACAACGCGCTCCCGTCGGCGCTGACGAGCGGGCTGCTCGCGCTCGAGAACAGGTTCGCGGCGCCACAAGGCGCACCGGGGCGCGGCGTGCCCTGGAAGCAGCCGAGTCGTGTGAGCCCGCCGGTCGCGGGGTCCCGCGAGAATGCGACAACGCTCGCCGAGCTGCTCGAGCTGACATAGACCGTCTTGCCATCGGGGCTCACGGCCACGCCGCTCGCGCCCAGCAGTGAGGGCTCGGGAGCGCATGCGCCCGAGGCCCCATCGCGGTGGTCGGTGCCATCCGAGCTGAGGCAACTCACTTCCGTGATCGATCCAGACGCGGGGTCCCGCGCGAGGATCGCCACGGCGCCATAGCTTTTGGCCACGTCGAGACCCGCGACTCCGCCGGCGACGTAAACGTTCTTTCCGTCGGGCGAGACCGCGACGGCGCTCGCGCCATACAGGCCCTTGCCGGTGCCGCAGTCTGAGGTGTCGTAGGTCGGGGTGCCCTCGTCGGGGGCCACCAGGCAGCCGTGCGCGCCGCTGAGCGGCCCGAAGCCGTCAGCCGCGAACGCGCTCGGCGGTGTGAGCAGCGCCAGCGCCCCCGCCGCGATCGCGATCGTCCGTACCGAAAAGCTGCCGAAGCGCATTTGGCCCCCAAGCTCGTCCGGGACCCGCCCGATGCGGGTCGCACATTCGCACCATCGGAAGGGTGGAGGTCGTTCTTTAGCCCGCGGCCGTGTGCTTGCATCCGGCCGCGAGGCCGCGTCGCGCTACTCCAGAACTACGAGCGTGTCGCCCTCGTTGACCGCCTGTCCCTCCTCACAGAGGATCTGGGTCACCTTGCCGGAGTCCTCGGCCTCGACCGGCATCTCCATCTTCATCGACTCGAGGATCGCCACCGTGTCGCCCTCCTCGATCTGATCGCCGACCGAGCACTCGATTTTCCACACGGTCCCCGTGATGTGGGCCTCAACTGCAGTCATCGCAACCTCCAGGATCAAGCTCGCCGATCGACGCTGACCGCGATGACAATAGCCTCCGCACACGACGGCCGAGACGGCCCCGACCACATGCGGGCCACTCGCACGCCCGCGCGCTCACTCATGGGCCGTCCACCAGTCATGGATCTTCAAATCTTCATCATCGTCACCGCCTACAACGAGGCCGAGCGGATCGGGGCGACGCTCGATGCGCTCGCCTCGGCGTTCCCCGACGGGCGCGTGCTGCTTGCTGACGATGGCTCGACCGACGCCACCGCACGCATCGCCGCTGGGCATGGGGTCCAGGTCGTGGGCCTCGACCGAATGCGCGGCAAGGGCGAGGCCGCGACACTCGCGGCGCGGGAGGCTCTGGGGCACGCGCGCGCCTCGCGCGATCCGCGGCCGGTGTTCCTGCTGTGCGACGGCGATCTCGGCGCCTCAGCCGGCGCCCTCGTTGCGTTGACCGATGCCGTTGGATCGGGCCGGGCCGACGTCGCAGTCGCCGCGTTCAGCCGACGCGTCGGTGGCGGGTTCGGCCTCGCCCGCGGCTTCGCCCGCTGGGCCATCCGTCGCGGCTGTGGGCTCGACACCACGGCCCCGATCTCCGGGCAGCGGGCGCTCAGCGCCACCGCGCTCGCCGACGTGCTGCCCTTCGCGCACGGCTTCGGCATGGAGGTCGGGATGACGATCGACGCCGTGCGCCACGGACATCGGCTACTCGAGGTCGAGGTCGAGCTCGAGCACCGCGCCACCGGTCGCACGTTCGCGGGCTTCGCCCATCGCGCCCGCCAGCTCCTCGCATTCGCGCGCGCGTACAGGGCCAGGGGTAGGCTCGCGGCGCGATGATCCTCGCGATCGATCAGGGCACCACCGGAACGACTTGCCTCGTCTTCGATGAGGACGCCGAGCCGATCGGCCGGGCGTATCGCGAGTTCCCCCAGCACTTCCCCCAGCCCGGCTGGGTCGAGCACGATCCGCGCGATATCTGGGAGACCACGTCGGCCGTCGCGGGTGAGGCGCTTCACGACGCGGGCGTGCGTCCAGGGGACCTGGCCTCGCTCGGCATCACTAACCAGCGCGAGACCGTCTGCGCGTGGGACCCCATCAGCGGCGAGCCGCTGCACAACGCGATCGTTTGGCAGGACCGGCGCACCGCCGCGCGCTGCCAAGAGCTTCGCGAGCAGGGCCACGAGCCGCTCGTGCGCGCTCGCACCGGGCTCGTGCTCGACCCCTACTTCTCGGCCACGAAGATGCAGTGGCTGCTCGAGAACGTCGAGGGTCTGCGCGAGCGTGCGAACGAAGGCCGCGCCGTGTTCGGGACCGTCGACTCCTGGCTGATCTTCAAGCTCACCGGCGAGCACCTGACCGATGCGACGAACGCCTCGCGCACGATGCTCTACGACATCCGCTCCGGGCGCTGGGACCCCGAGCTGCTCGATCTGTTCGGGATTCCCGAGCGTGCCTTGCCCCGGGTGCTCGCGAGTGCCGGGGAGTTTGGCTGCACGCGCCCCGAGCTGCTGCACGGCCACGCCGTGCCGATCCGCGGCGTCGCCGGCGACCAGCAGGCCGCGCTGTTCGGTCACGGCTGCGTGGACCCCGGGATGGGCAAGAACACCTACGGCACCGGCTCGTTCGTGCTGATCAACGCCGGCCACAACGCGCCCGACCCGCCGAGCGGGCTGCTTGCCACCTCGGCCTGTGCCGTCGGTGCCTCGCGCGCCTATGCGCTCGAGGCCTCGATCTTCGTCACCGGCGCCGCCGTGCAGTGGCTGCGCGACGGGCTCGGCATCATCGAGTGCGCCGAGCAGACCGAGGAGCTTGCCGCGAGCCTGCAAGGTAACGACGACGTCTACTTCGTACCTGCGCTCACCGGTCTCGGCTCGCCGCACTGGGACCCCGGCGCGCGCGGCACGATCGTCGGCCTGACTCGCGGCAGCTCGCGCGCGCACCTCGCCCGCGCGACGCTCGAGGCGATCGCCTACCAGACCGTCGACGCGATTCGCGCCATGGAGTCCGCTGTCACTGAGCCGCTGAGCGAGCTACGCGCCGACGGTGGCGCGAGCACGAACGGCTGGCTCATGCAGTTTCAGGCCGATGTGCTCGGGGTGCCCGTCGTGCTTGGTGCGCTCAGCGAGATCACCGCGCTCGGGGCTGCTTACCTCGCGGGCGTGGGCGCGAGCCGCTGGACGATCGAGGACCTACGCCGTGAGGGGGGCCGCCTAGCCGGGGGCGAGCTGCGTCGCTATGAGCCGCGCATGGGCGAGGACGAGCGGGCTACGCTCCTCGCGGGCTGGTCCGCTGCGCTGGAGCGCGCCCGCACTCGCGCCTGAGCCGCTCCTCGCGGGATCGAGCAGAATGAATCAGATGGGTCCGCGCGTAACTTCGAGTCTCCACGGAGGTAATGCGCTCAGATGAGCGATCTCGCACCGATGCGCGAGCAGGTCTACTCCGACCCGCGCCCCAAAGAGTACTTCGACCGCTTTCACGCGCGGGCGCGCGCGCGCGAGCCCGACTGGGTCTATGACTTCGTGCGCCTAATCACCTCGATCTACGCCTGGGTCTTTCTGCGCGCGCGGCCCATCTCCACCGTGAACGTGCCCGGCAACGGCGCGGTGATCCTCGCGCCGAATCACTTCTCGTTCATGGATCACTTCCTGATGGGCTGCTTCATCCGCCGCCGGGTCCGCTTCATGGCGAAGTCCCAGCTGTTCAAGCCGCCGATGCAGTGGGTGTACACGCACGGCGGCGTGTTCCCCGTGCGCCGTGGCGCGCACGACGACGAGACCTTCATCACCGCCGAGACGATCCTCGCGAAAGGCGGCGCGATCACGATGTACTGCGAGGGGGGACGCTCGCGCACCGGCAAACTCGCCGAAAACGCCAAGCGGGGGATCGGCCGCCTCGCGCTTGAGACCGGCGCGCCCGTCGTGCCGATCGCGATCTACGGCTCCTCCCGCGTGCGCAACTGGAAGCGCCTGCAGTTCCCGCGCGTGACCGTGCACTACGGGCAGCCGCTGCGCTGGGAGCGGATCGAGAACCCCACGCGCGAGCAGCAGCAGGAGGTAGCCGACAAGGTGCTCGGCGAGATTCGCGCGCTGTACGAGGGTCTCGAAGCGCACGGGCGCAAGGGCATCTTGCGCCGCTTGCGCGCCGAGCGCGCCGCGGGCCGCGCTGAGAAAGCCCTTACCGCCTGAGCGGCGGGTAGGCTGGCCGCCAGATGGCCGATCGGCTCGACGTGGGAGCGGTGATCCGCCGCGTGTTCGACATCTATGTCGACCAGGCGCCGGTGCTATTGCCCGCTTCCGCGGTTGTGTTCGTGATCACCGGCATCGTCACCGCGTTGCTGATCGCCGCCTCATCCGGGCTCGCGATCCTCGCGCTGGTGCTCAGCGTCATCGCCACGACGCTGTTCACCGGGATGGTCGTCGAGCTCGTCTCAGACGTGCAGGACGGACGGCGCGACCACAGCGTCAGCCAGCTGCTCAGCGCCGCGACGCCAGTGCTCGGACAGTTGATCCTCGTCGGCATCGTCGCCGGCGTCGGCATCGTGATCGGCTTCATCTTGATCATCGTCCCCGGGCTGATCCTGATCACGATCTGGTCCGTCGCCGCGCCCGTCGTCGTTTTGGAGCGCCCCGGCGTATTCGCTGCGCTCGGACGCAGCCGTGAGCTCGTGCGCGGCAACGGCTGGCAGGTGTTCGGCGTGATCTTCGTCCTGTTCTTCCTGATCCTGATCGTCACCTCGGGCATCGAGATCGCCGCCGACTCCGCGGGCACCGGCGCTGGGCTCGTCGCTCGTGTCGTGATCGGCGTGCTGACGGGTCCGATCTCCGCGCTCGCGCAAGCCGTCCTTTACTTCGACTTGCGCGCCGCCTCGCGCGAGGCGCCCGTCACGACGCCCCCGCCTCTCGCCGACCCGCCGTCGATTCCCTAGGCCGCGCGTCCTCACTCGCGCGCCGCTCAATATCGTGGCGGCACTGTGACCGTAGAGATTCAGGCGACCCAACTGCTGCGCTCCGGGCTGCTCGCGGGCGTGTCCGTCGTGCTCGCCGGGGCGAACCGAGGGGGGGCCGCGCCTGCGATCGGCACCGCGCTCGCCGCGCTCGGGGCCGAGGTCAGCGAGTGTGAGCTCGTTTGCAGCGGCGAGCCCGAGGCCGACGACGCGCGGGTGCAGACCGCGCTCGGCCAGGCGCTGGGATCCTCCGGGGGTGGGGCGCACGCGCTCGTCGTGGACGCCGGCGCGATGTTCGACCGCCAGTCGGGGCTTGCCGCCACGGGCGCCGTCGGCCCGGGCGTCACCGGGCCGAGCGCCGCGGATGCGCGGGGGCTGATCGCCGCGCTCGAGGCCGCCTGGAGGGTGACGCGCGCGGTCGCGAACGACGCGTTCATCGCGCCCGGCACGGGTGGACGGATCGTCTACCTGGCCCCGGCCACCCCGCCCGTGGGTGCTAGTCCCGGCGCCGCTTCGGCCGTGGCCGTGGCGGAGCGCGCCGAGGCCGCGCGCACGGGCCTTGAGAACCTCGCGCGCACGCTCTCGATCGAGTGGGCGCGCTACGGGATCACGCCGGTCTCGATCGCGCCCGGGCTGAGCACCTCGGCCGAGGAGCTGGCCGCGGTCGTGGCTTACCTGCTCTCGCCCGCCGGCGCCTACTTCTCGGGCACCGAGCTGGACCTGCGCGGGCCGGGCGCCGCCGTCGGGCGGTAGCGCGCGGCCCGCGCGAAGCGCGGCTCGATCAGCCGGCCATGCCCCCGAACATGCCGCCCGTGATGTGCAGCGTCTGGCCGGTCACGTAGTTCGACCAGGGCGTGCAGAGAAAGAACACGCCGCCCGCGGCCTCTTCCGGTGAGGCAGGACGACCGAGCGGGATCAGCATCGAGGCCATCTGTCGCATCTGCTCGGGGATCCCGAGCTGGATCGTCTCACCGTCCTTCTCCATCGTGTTCTCGTCGACCTTCGCCTGGGTCAGGCGGGTGTCGATGAAGCCGAACGCCACAGCGTTCACGTTCACCTTGAACTGGCCCCACTCCTTCGCGATCGTTTTCGTCAGGCCGACCACGCCGGCCTTGCCCGAGGAGTAGTTCGCTTGGCCTGCGTTGCCGAACGTGCCCGAGGTCGAGGAGACGTTCACGATCTTGCGGAACACCTCCCTGCCTTCCTCGCGCTCCTTCTTCGCGGGCTCGCGCAGGTGGGGCGCCGCGGCGCGGATCACGCGGAACGGCACGATCGTGTGGATGTCCAGCATTTTCTGGAACTGGTCGTCGGACATCTTGTGCACCGGGGCGTCGATCGTGTAGCCCGCGTTGTTGACGATGATGTCGATCTTGCCGAATGAGTCGATCGCCTTCTGCACTAGCTCGTCCGCGGCGCCGGGCTTGGTCAGGTCGCCCGCGTAGACCGCGGTCTCGCCGTTGATCTCCGAGGATGCTTGCTCGGCGATGTCTCCGTCCAGGTCGTTGATCAGGCACTGCGCGCCCTGCGAGACGAGCAGCTCAGCCGTCGCCCGGCCGATGCCGCGTGCCGAGCCGGTCACGATGGCCGACTTGCCGTCGAGTACTCCCATGTTCTTTCGGTCTCCTTGTCGTTGAGGGTGCGCGGGAGGTTATCCGAGCACCGCTCGCGGCCTTGTCCAGGCAGCCAGTCCCAGCTAGGGGACGATGATTCGACCGAAGTCCTGCGTGTAGATCGCGCCGGCCTGGCCATGCGCGAGTGAGGCGATCGGGTGGGGAGAGACGCCGATACCGCTTTCGCGGAACGTCGCATCAAGGATGTTCGCGCGGTGGCCAGGTGAGGCCATCCAGCCCGCGACGATTTCCTTCGGTGAGGCCATCCACAGCGTGGCCCACGCGATGTTCTCGCCCACCGCGTAGCCGATGTGCGAGCTGAAGATGTAGCCCGCCGCGCGCATTCGCGAGAGCGGCGTGTCGCCATGGCGGCCGTCGTGTTCGAAGTAGTCGCCCGTCGACATGTCTTCGGAGTGGCCCTGCGCTGCGTTCTGCAGCTTTGTGTTCGCTTTCAGCGCGCCCTCGCCGTGGCTGAGCCGTTCGCGGTTAACGAGGCACAGCGTCGCGAGGCGGACCTGTGGCAGGTCACCCGCCGTGGGACGCATCTGCGTGTTCGGGCACACGCCGTTCTGGGGGACGGGGACGATGCCCTGCGGCGCTCCGGCGTGCCCGTGCCGACCGTGCGCGGAGTGGTGCCGGCGCGAGCGGCGACACTTCGCCTTGTGCCCCTGATGGTGTGAGCGGCCCGTGGGTTTGCTCGTCGTGTTGAAGTTCGCGCGTTTCGCGCAGCGGCGGCGCTGGTGGTGCGTGGCGCCATGGTTCGAGCCGCCGCCCGAGGATTGATAGTTCTTGACGGCGCCCCTTGGCGTAGCGGCGGGCGCCGAGGAGGCCAGCGCGCAGCAAAGCACGCAAAGCGCGCCCAAAGCCGCGCACACGAGTGCCTGCACCGGATGACTGCGGATCGCGTAATACGCTCGGCGTCCTGATGCCACGTACCTCGTATCGGAGGCGTCCCCCGCTCACCTGAGTGGGTTTGCGCGGCTTGGACGAGTTTTTGCAGGCGCCGGCGACCTGCAGAACCGGCCCGGCTGGGGCCGGGCCGGTTCGTGGGGCGTGGGGTAAGGGTGGCTACTTATTCGCTGGCTTTGACGGCTGCGGCGCTCGCGAACTTCGATGTGCCTTTCAGGACCGCGGTGTTTTTGCCGGCGGCCGAGGGCCAGCCGTATTTCGAGTTGAGCACCGGCACGATCAGCGATTCCTGGGCTCCGCCGCAGCCTTTTGGCGCCGGGGATGAAAATGCGTTTTCCACGAGCGAGTCGTTTTTGTAGACGACGAGATTGCCGCCTTCTTTGGATTCGAATTCGCCTTTGCTGCCTTTGATCGGCAGGTTGGGTTTCGGCGGCGAGGTGGCTCCGGTCGTCAGGTTCAGGGTGACCGGCGCCGTGGTCGTGCCGATGAAGCAGGCTTCACCGAGGAAGACGTTTTTCAAGTGCACCCGGACCGGCAGTTTCAGTGCCGTGCCGGTTTCCCCGGCGAGATTTCCTCGGCTCAGGGAAACCGATCCAGCGAGTTCCATCGCGATCGAGAACGCCGAGCTTTCCGATTCGTGACCCGGAAGGCCCAGCAGGCCGCCGGGCACTTCCTGAGCAGTCGGGGAGAGGGTCTGGCCTTCGGTCGGGTTCACGAACGTTTCCGAGGTTTCGCTGACGATCAGGCCGCCTTGCATGGTGATCGTGTGGCCGATCGGGACGTGGAGGCTGCCGAGGGTGAGTTCGCCGCCGGTGAACTGCGCGTATACACACTGCGTGACACCCGCCGTCCCCAGCGGACAGGCGCTGAAGACGGCATATTCGCCTTTGGGTTTGCCGGCGAGCGCGGCGGCGGGCGCGAGCAGCACCGCCAATGCCACCGAAAGGATCGCTGTGAGCGCTGTCGCGTGCTTCCGGGCACGTCTCATTGTTTGTCTCCTTCGTTGATTGGGGGATCGTCCTCGTGGCGCTCCGGCGGATGCCCGTTGGCCCTTGCCGCAGCCGCGAGTCCTTCGTAGAAAGCGGCGAGCTCGTCGCCGGTGGGGATGCTGTCCGGGTCAACCAGCGCCTGGATCTGTAGGCCGTCGGCGACCGCGAGCATGTAGGAAGCGATCACCTCAACGGTCCGTGGCGGCAGCTCTCTGCCCGCGAGGCCGGCTCGAATGCGCTCGCCCGCCTGCTCGCGCTGGCGGGCGTAGTGCTCGGCCAGTTCGCGACGGAGCTCCGGGGAATGCCTGGACTGCAGCAGCCCCTCGAGGAAGACGACGAACAGAGGTTGGGCGGCGGAGATGCCGT